>WSSedL1CaDRAFT_10000143_pt1 | contig 47646 bp, 39 predicted proteins | sample WetSurSL1Cattail_FD_9464 | JGI IMG/M metagenome (IMG submission 9464)
CCCGTATCTCTCAGTTCCTGCCATCGGATGTCCGCCGATAAAAACAGGCGGGTTTGGCAATGCCTCCACATATCGGGTTATTTCACCTTTTGTACTGCAGACATCTGTTAAAATGCAGGTTTTCCCTATCCTGGGAGAAAGCTCGCCTATATAGCGAATCGCCTGCTTAACAGGTGTACAGATGAAAATGAGTTCAGAGTCATAGATACTGCTGTCGAGTCCTGTAAATCCTTTTTCTATGATTCCCTCATTCAAGGCTGACTCAAGTGACCTTTCATCGGCATCAACAGCTTTTATTCCATGGAAGTCCAGCTTTTCACGAAGCGCTCTTGCAAGTGAACCACCTATCAGCCCCAAACCGATTATTGTTATTCTTTCAAAATTCATTGATTGAATTCTCTGCCTACTATTTCGGCAATCCTTCCGATATCTTTACATAAATTATCAAAAGCATCCGGTGAAAGCTGTTGTGCTGCGTCAGACAGTGCAGATCTCGGGTTGGGGTGGACCTCGATAATCAGACCATCGGCTCCTGCAGCGATAGCTGCTCTAGAAAGGGGCAGAATATACTGCGTTTTGCCTGCTGCGTGGCTTGGGTCAACAATGATCGGAAGATGGCTAATGCCTTTGACGACCGGTATCGCACTGAGATCAAGCGTATTTCTTGTTGCTGTCTCAAAGGTCCTGATGCCGCGTTCACAAAGTACAACATTGTAATTGCCCTCGCTCATGATATATTCCGCGGCGTTCAGCCATTCATCTATCGTAGTGGCGGAACCTCTTTTAAAGAGTACGGGTTTGCCGGAACGTCCGACTTCCCTTAGAAGGTCAAAATTCTGCGAATTGCGTGCACCAATCTGGAACATGTCCACATATTTGTCCGCCATCTCAACGGATCGTTCACTGATCACCTCTGTGATTGTAAGCAGTCCCGTCGCTTTACTGGCTTCCTTCAGGAGCTTCAGGCCTTCTTCCTCAAGACCCTGGAATGAATAGGGAGAAGTTCTCGGTTTAAAAGCGCCTCCCCTAAGAAATTTTGCGCCCGATTTTTTAACAGCCACAGCTGCGGTCATAATCTGATCATGGCTCTCGACAGCACAAGGGCCTGCCATCATGATCAGCTCCTTGCCGCCTATCTTCACACCTTTTATATCAATTACACTTGGCTCGGGTCTGAATGTCCTGCCGGCCAGCTTATAACTCTCCATGATCGGAACAAGCTTGTCAACGCCGGGCATAAGCTCCAAAGGGATATCGCTCAACAACCTTTTATCCCCGATGACTCCTATGATTGTCCTTTCGGTACCTTTGGAAATGTGGACACCAAGGCCGAGCGTTTCAAGGACTTTTGACACTTCACGTATTTCCGCTTCCTGTGTGCCGGGTTTCATTACAATAATCATTTAAATCTTCCTTTCTGCCGTTTTTCTAAAGATCATGCAATATTCCGATTGTATTATTCTTTCCTGCGTTTTCAATCTGTTTTAACTATTTTATCCATTCTGCCATATTACAAACCGGTCCTTTTCGATACCTGACAAACTGGTTCAGGCCGGTTTTGATATAAATTTACAATGATATTGTTTAAATGTCAAGGGAAACGGGTTGCCGGAAAAGATTGAAAATGGTCGGCAGGTATAATATAGTATTTTTAGAAGATATTTTTCTCTGAACTAGTTGCAATAATACAGATAAATAAATTATTGCAACAGAAGCTTAAGGTTATATAATGCAAAAAGCTTATTGGCTTAAGTACTTTTTGCATTATATATAGATGAAGGGATGGTTGTTCAAATGCTTAAAATGGTTGAAGTCGATACAATAGCGGGTTTGAGGAAGTTCGTAAACTTCCAGTTCAAATTATACTCCGGGAATAAATTCTGGGTACCTCCGCTGCGTACTGATGAAATGAATACCCTGAGATGGGACCGGAATCCTGCCTTTGACTTCTGCGAAGCAAAATATTGGCTTGCATATCGTGGAAATGAGATCGTCGGTCGTGTCGCTGGGATAATCAATAAAAGATATAATGAAATATGGGATAAGAAGACTGCGAAATTCGGGTGGATCGATTTTATTGACGATGAAGAAGTGTCAGCGGCCTTGCTGGACAAGGTGGAAGATTGGGCGAAAGGAAAGGGAATGACCACCGTCTGCGGACCGCTGAGTTTTTGTGGGATGGACAGGGAAGGAACTCTGGTGGAAGGCTTTGAGGAACTCGGAACGATTTCAACGCTTTATAATTTGCCTTATTATATGAAGCACTTCGAAAAATCGGGATATGTAAAGGATATAGATTGGGTTGAATACGAATTGATGGTTCCCCGGGAAATACCGGAGAGAGTGGATCGGATCGGGGAGGTTGTTCTGAAACGATCAAAACTCAGGATCGCGGAAACTAAAAAGATCAAAGAGCTTCTCCCATACGGCAAGGAGCTTTTCGAACTGCTGAATGTGGCTTACAAGGACCTTGAGGGAGCCGTTCCGCTGACTGATAAGCAGATAGATATGTATATCAAACAATATTTCAGTTATGTTAGTACGGAATATATCAAGATTATCCTGGATGAAAACGACAGGATCGCCGCATTCGGTATTGCCATGCCTTCTCTTTCAAAAGCGTTCCAGAAGGCGAAAGGGAACCTTTTCCCCTTCGGCTTCCTGCATATACTAAAAGCGTTAAAAAAGAATGACAGTCTGGACCTGTATCTTGTTGCCGTGAGGCCGGACCTCCAGAATAAAGGCATCAATGCTATCCTGATGACCGAGGTCAACAAGGCCTGCATCAGAAACGGCATCTTCAAGGTTGAGAGTGGTGGTGAGCTTGAGGACAATCTCAAGGTGCAGGCCTTCTGGAAGCATTATGACTCAAGGCAGCACAAGAGAAGACGGAGCTACATCAAGTCGATCGGCTGAATCTTATCATAGGAATTCGCTTGGAGACTTCTATCAAACTTGAAGTCATGGGCTTTTATTGAAAAAATTCTGAAGAGGATAGCACTTTGACGATATAATGAGGCAAAAGATGTCCCCATCTCTATAGCTCTTTTGCTTCGCAAAAAGCCTTGGTGGCGGGTATCAATTTGGTTTTTTGGCGTCGAGCATATCTCCCGCCCCGGATGTATGGGCGAGCAGCAAGCAAAGCCTGCGACCAGCCTCGTTGAAACGCACCTAGCTGCGGTATAATAGGGTAAATTGGAATATCACGGATTTAGAAATATGTAAATACTTTATTGACTTTTGTCGATAACTCTATTGCAGGAAAACTGATTGCAATTCAACAGATGCAAACCAACTACAAAATGGTCTCATGTCAGCAGATATATTATTATGTAAACCAAGGCAACTTAATTTGTTTTGACTATTTAAAAGCAATATGTCCAAATAAATAAGAATTGTTTATAGGAGGAGTACAATGTTTTTAAGAAAGCTGAAAATCAGCCAAAAATTATACCTTGGTTTTGGAATATTTTCTATAATCATATTGATAATATACGGCTATACGTATATAAACTTTCAGAAGGTAACTCGTGTAGTAGATGCCAATCTGTCGGCTTACAAAGTCATGCAGGAATCAGATGCCATACTGAACAGTCTGGTCAGCATGGAAACAAGCTTGCGAGGCTACACTATCACAAATGATGAAAATTATCTTAAACCGTTTTATACTGGGAAGGCTAATTTCGTTACACAATTCAACTTGATGAAATTGTCTGTCTCAGGTAATCCATATCAACTCAAGAGGTTGGATAAGCTTTTTTCAGCTTACGAGAACTGGCTGAAAAATGAAATGAATGTACTTGACAGGAAAAAGCAGGAGGTAAATGAAGCTTTTGTTGGAGTTTCCACAGAAGCTTCCATAAAAGTGGATCAGCCGGATGCAGACAATTTACAGGCCATGCCTCCCCAAATGACACCCGAGCCGCCGCAAGACAAGCCACAAGACATGCCACAAGACATGCCACAGGATAATCCTGCGAATGACACTGAAAGCACATACAACAGTATACCATTGGATTCTCAGAATGCGGCCGACCTGATCCGGACAGGAAAAGGGAAAGACGGGATGGATCAACTACAAGCCATAATTGGTGAAATCAACAGGGAGCAGAAGAAACAGCTGGAACTGGAACGGAACAGCCTTGACAATATTAAGGCAAAAACCTACCTTACAATATTACTTGGTGCAATCATTGCCGCTCTGTTTGCACTGCTGATCTCGTTTATTTTTTCCCAATCCATTACCAGGCCTATTAAAATGCTGATCCGTGCCGCAGAAAATATTACAAAGCAGCATTATCATAAGCCGATCATGCTCGAATCCGATGTTGACCTCGGTATTTTGGTCAGGAATTTTAACAATATGCAAAAAGCCATTCAGGAAAGGGAAGAGGAGCTTAAAAGAAAAAATGAAGCAATTAAAGTGAAAATGAAGGAAGCAGATGAGGCAAACAGGCTTAAGAGCCAGTTCCTCGCAAATATGTCGCATGAACTGCGTACCCCCCTCAATTCGATTATTGGCTTTACTGTACGTGTGATAAAAAAGAGTGCGGAAATATTACCGCCTTCCCAACTGGAAAATTTAAAAATTGTCAAGTCGGAAGGAGATCATTTGTTGGCCCTGATTAATGATTTGCTGGATTATTCCAAGCTTGAGGCAGGTAAAATGAAAGTGTATCTTGAAACCTTCAACATGGAGGAAGTGATAAATGAGGCATACAACATAACTGCACCACTTATGGAAGGAAAACCGATTACCTTTGAAAAGGAATTATATACTGATGAAGGCATTCAGATCACAAGTGACAGGATAAAAATTAAACAAATTCTGATAAACCTGTTAAGTAATGCATTTAAATACTCAGAAAAGGGCAATGTTAAATTATCTGTAAATGCAATGAACAATTCCTATTGTATAAAAGTAAAGGATGATGGCATAGGTATTGCCAAAGAAAATCTTGAGGACATATTTGACGAGTTTCGGCAGGTCGATGGCACGTATACCAGAAAAGCCGGCGGCACGGGACTGGGTCTGTCCATCACCAAAGGGCTTGTATTGTTGCTGGGCGGCACAATTGAAGTAGAAAGCACACCAGGAGTTGGAAGCAGATTTTCTGTAACTCTCCCGTTTATAGTACCGGAAAATGTATAAGATAATACACTTATATAAAATATAAATGGAAGTAATGCAGATTTGAAGAACAAACGGATTGCAAAAATAATTTATGACCCGGTAATTTATCCGGGAGAGAGTCAGGAGAAGACTATATGAGCTTGAAGGCACTGGTTGCTGATGATAACATTCTAAATATAAGGTTATTGCGGGACATTCTAATCGATGAGAATTTTGAAGTATATATGGCCGATAACGGCCTGCCTGTTGTCGAAATGGCTCGTGAACTGTTGCCGGATGTAATCCTGCTGGATATTATGATGCCAGGGCTTGATGGCTTTAGAGTATGCGAACTGTTGAAAAACACTCCGGATGTGAAGGATATTCCTGTCATCATGGTAACTGCAAAAACGGATGGGAACGATATACGGCAGGCTCTGGACATTGGTGCTTTCGACTACATCAGAAAACCTTTTGATGAAATTGAAGTGGTAGCAAGGATCTATTCGGCTATCCGTTATAGGGAGCAGCAGAATAAATTACTTGAATTTGCAACAAAGGACAGTCTTACAGGGCTTTTTAACAGAGCAATACTAATGGAACTTTTTGAGAAGGAGCTCTCGAGGCAGGAGCGATGCGGGTCTGATATTGCTTTTGTGATGATGGACATGGACCATTTCAAGCAAATTAACGATACATATGGACATGTGGCTGGGGATACATTATTGAAGGAATTCACCGGCATTCTTGCCGGTTCTGTCAGGCAGAGTGATATTATCGGCAGATATGGAGGAGATGAATTCAGCTTGATTTTATCCCGGCTTGATTCAGATAATATTTTACTTTTCTGCGAAAGGATCAGAAAAATTATTGAGCAAAGTAAATTTCTGATCGGAGGTGACACCATTTCGGTTACAACCAGCATGGGTATATGTGTAAAACGTCCAGACCAGGACATAACTGCTGAAGACATGATACAAAATGCGGATGCCGCTCTTTATAGAGCCAAGAACAATGGACGCAACAGGGCTGAAATGACTCAATCCGTGAGCTGACACAACCAGTCTGCTTTATATGCAGGAACTGAATAAATATGTCAGGAATATCATGCTAATTTATTCGACTAAAGTAAAAATTTCAAATAATTGTTTAGATTAACGTTTTGAGAAAAATTCTTGAACTGGTTTCAATGTGTGTTATAATATACATTGTGTCAAATAATTCCCATTACTCTTGAATGATTTTGCTATTATATAGGAAATATAATATATGCTGGTATTATAACAAGGGGGAATTCATATGAAGGATTATACTGTGGATAAGCTCCGAAACGTGTGCCTCATGTCACATGGCGGAGCTGGAAAGTCGACACTGGCTGAAGCAATGTTATTCAACACCGGTGTCCTGGACAGGTTTGGCAAGGTTAACGATGGAACCACCACAACGGACTACGATCCTGAGGAAGTTAAAAGAAAGATATCCATCAGCACTGCATTAGCTCCATGTGAATGGAAGGATTGCAAGATCAATGTCATCGACACCCCCGGCTACTTCGACTTTGTCGGAGAAGTAAAGCAGGGAATCAGGGTATCGGACAGTGCAGTTATACTTGTGCCTGCAAAGGGCGGAGTAGCTGTCGGTACTGAAAAAGCCTGGGCTTATGCAAAAGAACAGGGAATCCCCAAAATGTTTTTTGTAAGTAAAATGGATGAAGAGAATGCCAACTTTTTTGAAGTTCTCGGTCAATTGACCAATACTTTTGGAAAGGGTGTCATCGCATTCCAACTCCCGATTATTGAAAATGATAAATTTATTGGCTTTGTTGATGTCCTTGAAATGACGGCGAAAAAATTCGACAAGGATAAGCTGGTCGACACAGCAGTTCCTGCCGGTTTAAATGATAAGATATCGGCGATCAAAGAAGCTCTGAACGAATCGATTGCTGAAACAAGTGAGGATCTGATGGAGAAGTTCTTCGGCGGTGAGGAATTTACCGCAGAGGATATTAAAAAAGGACTTTGCATTGGTGTTGCAGACGGTGCAATCGTGCCGGTCCTTTGTGGATCAGCTCTTCTGAATCAGGGAATACAGACGCTTATGGATACAATTATTGAATATATGCCTTCACCGAACGCCAAACCGACAATCAAGGCCGTTAAGGCGGGAACGGATACAGTAATTGAGCTCAGAACTACTCCTGATGAAATCATGTCCGCACTGGTTTTCAAGACCATCGCCGACCCTTTCGTTGGGAAAATTTCGATGTTCAGGGTCTATTCCGGAACATTCAAGACTGATACTGTTGTATATAATTCAACAGCAGAGAAGACGGAGAAAACTGCACAGGTATTCATGCTCAGGGGCAAGAAACAGATACCGGTTGACAGAATCATCGCAGGCGATATCGGCGCTGTTGCCAAGCTGCAGTATACCAATACAAACGATACCTTATGTGAACAGGCAAAACCTGTCGTACTTGAGAAGATAGAATTTCCGGAGCCTGCACTTTCTTTGGCAGTTGAGCCAAAGGCAAAGGGTGATGAGGAAAAGATCGGTTCCGGACTAAATAGACTTCAGGATGAGGATCCCACTTTTAAGGTACACCTCAATACTGAAACACATCAGACGATTATTTCAGGAGTTGGAGAACAGCATCTGGATGTGATTGTAAGCAAGCTGAAAGCGAAATTTGGCGTATCTGTCAATCTTGTTGACCCGAAGGTTCCATACAGGGAAACCGTTAAAAAGAAGGTCAAGGTGGAAGGCAAGCATAAGAAACAGTCTGGTGGTCATGGCCAGTTTGGACATGTCTGGATCGAATTCGAACATGGTGAAACTGAAGACCTGATGTTTGAAGAGAAGATCTTTGGTGGTTCAGTTCCGAAGCAATATCATCCTGCAGTTGAAAAAGGCTTGCGTGAAGCGATTCCACACGGAATTCTTGCGGGTTATCCCGTAGTTCATCTGAAGGCAACGCTGGTTGACGGTTCATATCATGACGTCGACTCTTCCGAAATGGCATTCAAAATAGCAGCACGCCTTGCATACAAGAAGGGACTGCCGCTGGCAACGCCCGTATTGCTTGAACCTGTGAGCCACGTAGAAGTTTATATTCCAGACCACTATATGGGTGATATTATTGGTGACCTCAATAAGAGAAGAGGCAGGATCCTTGGCATGAATCCGCATGAAAGCGGCTTGCAGCAAGTAGTTGCGGACGTTCCGACAGCCGAGATGTTCAAATATGCCAATGACCTCAGATCAATGACACAAGGCAGAGGCTCGTTCAGTCAGGTATTCGACCGTTACGAGGAAGCCCCGGCCATGGTGGCACAGAAGGTTATTGATGAAGCCAAGAAGCATATGGTCGAGGAAGAGGAAGAAGAATAAACTACCCGATGATGACATTATGGAGCTGCCTGAAAAGGCAGCTCTTTATGTGCCGACAGGCAGTCGCACATAAGAAGACTGAAAGTCTTCTTATCCCAGGTGTTAAAGATGTTGGAGACGATACTTTGGTAAAGCGCTCTGAAAGTCTGGAAACCTAGAGACTCTCGAAGGTGAAAGTCCTTCCCCAGGAGCACTGGTGCAAACTGGGAAACCTAATCCAGGGCAATATCGTGAGGTGTTGTCTGAAGGGGATGTGGGGAGGCTGAGAAGCCCATAGGCGGGTTTGCAGGCCAAAATACTAAGGTGTAAAGCACAATGGCGGCGGGGTAAGTCGATGACCGTGCGGAAAATCGGGAAATCTAAATTCTTCATCCAAAGAGCGGAGAGAATATTTCTTGCATAATTGTACATTGTATTGTACAATATATACGTGGGGTGATTTTATGATAGCAACAAGTTATTCAACTGTAAGACAAAATTTTAAAGATTACTGCGATAAGGCAGCAAACGATTTTGAAACAATTATAATTACCCGTGAGCGTGGCGAAAATGTAGTTATGTTATCTGAAGCAGAGTACAATAACCTTTTAGAAAATCTCTATGTGAGAAGTAATCCGAAATACTATAATGAACTTTTACAGTCCATAGAACAGTTGAAAAAAGGTAAGGGGCAGAAAAGAGAACTGCTTGATGAATAAGGTGTTTTCTGATATAGCATGGCGTCATTACTTGTATTGGCAATCGGAGGATAAAAAAATATTAAAGAAAATCAATGAATTAATAAGGGATATTGAAAGAAACGGGAATGATGGGTTAGGTAAGCCTGAGCCTTTGAAGCATGAATTATCCGGATATTGGAGTCGCCGTATTACGGATGAACACCGATTAATTTATAGTATTGATGATGAAAATATCAGCATAGCCAGTTGCAGGGGGCACTACTAGTGAGCCAACGAAGACCAAGGGCAACGAGACCAAGGGGACGGTTCCCCTGGTCTTCTAAAACTTCCCAAAACCAGGAGAACCGTCCCCTTGGTCTTGGTCTACGTCGTGTGTCTACTTACACGGAGGCCTGTTTTTGCGAGTACAATTCCTTGATTACGCTTTCAATCGGCGGCTCTCCCATGGTCATATCGCTGATGATGCATTTCTCATTCATCAACTGAATAAAGTCATTCAATTCGATTTTATTCATATCCAGTTCCAAATCGGCATTACAGGGTGAAGACCGGCCAGTGATACTGATGCCTTCCATCAGGGACAGATCTGGTATTTCCTTTTTCGTTGATAGAGTGACCATTTTTTTTGCTCCGGAGAATTTACGCAGAGAATCAACAGAATCATCAAATACAATCTCGCCGTAGTTTACGACCACAACCCTTCTTGCCAGCTGTTCCACATCCCCGAGGTCATGTGTCGTCAAGATAAAGGTGGTGCCCTTTCTGTTCTCTTCCAGAATGAAATTCCGGATCCTTTCTTTTGCAATAACATCGAGCCCTATTGTAGGCTCATCCAGAAACATGATTTTCGGAGCATGCAGCATGGACATGACAAACTCGCATTTCATCCTTTCCCCAAGAGAGAGCTGACGCGTCGGTTTCCGAATAATGCTCTCCAAATTGAGCATGTCGACCATTTCATTCAATCTGCGTTTGAAATCCGTAACAGGTATTCCGTAAATGGCTCTATTCATCTCAAACGAATCCATAGGAGGAATATCCCAGACCAGCTGGGATTTCTGTCCGAAGACAGCACCAATGTTTGCAACATAGGACTTTCGCTGGCGCCATGGGGTGAAGCCCATGATGTCAACCTCACCGGAGGTCGGATAGAGCACGCCCGTAAGGATTTTCAAGGTAGTCGATTTGCCAGCGCCATTTGGACCAAGGAAGCCAAGGAGATCTCCTTGTTCCACATTCATTGATAAACCCTTCAAAGCTTCGATCTGAATGCTTTTGCGTACAAACAGGCTTTTAACCGTATCAAGAAAGGAGCTTCCACGTTCGTATGTGGTGTATGTCTTTGTCAATTCTTTAATATTGATGAGTCCCATTAAATGATCAACCCCCCGCACTTGTATACTTCGAAAGCATTAGCCGCCAGAAAGACAGGCTCAATAGGAAAAACAAAACACTAACCACAATTGCCGGAATAACGCCGGACAACTCCTTGCCGAGCAGTGCTGAAGCAGGGAAAAAGCCTATGATTGCGACTGGAATGATGTAGCTGATAATGGCCTGGAAGGACTTGCTGAAAATAGACCGTGGATAATTCCCGAAGGCTGTTATACTGTCAAATATCTCATATATTCTGCTGTTCCCAACCCATTTGAATACACTTCCGGACATTATAACAGCAAATGAAAACATCACTAGTATCGAGAAGAAAAAGATCAGGACAAATTTAATCCAATCAATAGCTTCCGGGCTTGGTAATTGCAAAAGAGAAAACAAAACAACGAGAATTCCGCCCAGAATTGTGCCGATGCTGTCGGGTTCGGCACCTGCCGCTATTGAAAGAAACAGAACGGAGACAGGTTTGATCAGAAAGAGGTCGTAGGTTCCCTCACTTACGTGCCTTAGCGTATTGTATACCAGGCCGAAAAACAAAAGACTGGACACACCTTTTGACAGCATGAAAACTCCCTGCAGCAGCAGGGCCTCATGCCTGTTCCACCCCGGAAAGGAGGCGCCTGTTGCATAAATTAGGAAAGTGACCATCGGGAGAAGCAGTTCCGAGACAAGAATCATGATGCTGCAGAAGAAAAAATCCGCACGGTAGGCCATTCTGGCAGCAAACCCGTTCTTAAACGAGGTAATGTAAATATCTAACGCTTTCATCATGCTCCTACCCCCGTAAATCTTCTCGTACCAAGTCTGAACAGCATCAATGTAAAGCCGGTCATGATAATGACGGCAAGGGCCTGTATCCCTACGATATGCGGTATGCTCAGCGTCAACCCGCCCAACTCGTATGAACCGATGCACGTTCTGACAGGCACATAGGCAATGAATTGGAAGGGCAGAAAGAACAGGACCTTCTGAATTACATCCGGAAAAAAGGTCAGCGGCAGAAATACGCCGGAACAGATATCCCTTAAAAGCAAAAACATTCTTCTGATACCTGATGTCCGGGTGAGCCAAAATGCTGTGATGCCTACACAATAGTCGACAAGGAACATCATAATGAAGCCGAGCATGATTGAAATCACAGCCCAAAACGGCTGTGCGGGAATCAAATGGATCCTGAACACAAAAATGAAAATCAAGTAGACGGGCAGGAATTCAAGCGTCAGACCCAATAGCCTGTGCCCGACTTTCTGTGACAGGGCAAAATAGATGTGGGACATGGGCCTGAGCATATAAGTGATGAATTTGCCCGTCGATACCAGCATCTGAAGATTCCAGTCGGCGAAATCCATAATGAGGTAGTTGATCAGCACCGCCATCCCGAAATAGGTTAGCATTTGCTCCAGTGTAAGGCCGTTTATACTTCCGCGGGAGGTATAGACTGCTTTCCAGATAAAAGCCTGAACAAGAAAGAAGACCGGACCTACAAACAGGGATACCATCGCATGGGAGCGATAAGCGGCCCATTCCTTGTAGGTCACGAAGGCAACGGCTTTCATAATGTGTATGGATTTACCGGCTGTGTTCACTGCTGCTATAGCTCTATTCATGCATTTGACCTTTACTCTTCCCATTGCTGCCGAATCAAAGGATTCCGGACCAGACGATATTACGCAGATTGATGACAGCTTCCGGTTCCCATCCGATCCCATCCGTCAGGGGACAGATATATGCCAGGACCATGTTTTCGACAGGATCCATATAGAGTCCGCACAGGCCTGCACCCTCATGGGAGAATGAACCGGGTGAAAGGAAGGTATTATTGGAATAGACATTCATGCCAAGGCCATATTCCATGATACTTCCGCCATTCGACCAGCAATAATTCTTTGCAGTGGGTGTATGACACCTTGTCATGGCTTCCACTGCTTTTCTGGAGAGGATGCGTGTTCCATCGAGGGTTCCCTTGTTTACCAGCATCTGGCCGAACCTTTGCATATCGCCGAGAGTGGAAAACAGGCCTCCGCCACCTCTTGGCGCAGCCCATTTCGGTCTCTTGCGCTTATTGGAAAGCCATTTTTCCTCCCACTCGTTACTGAAGCAGATCCTGTCTGCCAGCTCAACAGGTACATCGAAGAAGGAATTATTCATACCGAGAGGCTTTGTAATATTTTCAATAACGTATTTCTCAAAGTGAACACCGAAGACTCTTGTAACAATTTCTGCGAGAATCATAAAACCAGCGGAGGAATATCTCCACTCCCTGCCAGGTTCAACTGCCGGCAAACCGGTAAGGATCTTTTTAATCCAATCCTTTGCGCTAAAGATATCCCAATCCAGCGGATACGGTTCAAAGAAGCTACCGGGGTCTGGCCTTATCCCGGAGGTGTGCGTCAGTAGATGAGTCACAGTGATTTTTTCAAACATGGGATTTTTAAACTCGTCCAGGATTTCTGATATCGGTTGATCCAGGCGCAATTTGCCGTTTTCAACAAGCTGCATAATGGAGGTGGCTACAAAAAGCTTTGTGACAGAGGCAACTCTTCTGATGGTGTCAGGCAGGAATTCCTTCTGGTCATTGTAACGCAGGAATCCAATAGACTTGTGAGCAATCACATTGCTGTTTTTTGAAATCAGGTATGCGCCTGCCTGAATTCTCTTTCTTATAATCAGGCCTTTCAGGTGAGTATCAAGGAGTTCGAGTCTGCTTGAGTCGTACCCGTTATCCTCCGGACGGTTTTTGAGATCTGTTGTGTTGACAGGTATCGCGATATTATCTTTCACTTGTCATACCCCCTCAGTTAACAAAAAAGTAAATTGTTGATATCTTATCACTGCATATATTAGTAGTCAAGGGAAAATTTAACTATAAGTTTTTGCTATATAACTGTTATATAACTCTAACTTTGATATAAACTGAAAGGCTATAAATGGAACTTTCCACGAACAGCTGCGTCAATATGTGTAAAGTCTGTGATAAATAGAGATAAGCAGGGTGAAGGAGGAAATGAAATATGTTTAAAAGATTTGTTGGAATTATTATTGTGGTGGTGCTGATGCTATCTGTATTCGCGGGATGCGGCGCCAAAAGTGAAACAGCCTCCGCAGCGCCTGTCATGGCAGATCAGGGGGCAGCACGATCTGATGGTAATCTAAATGTAACCTTCAGTGAAGATAAGATAACACCACAAGAAACAGCGAATGATTATGGGGAAAGTGGCAGTGAGACGGACAAATCAGCAGATGCCACAGCCGAAGCGCCAGCGGCATCCGAACCCGCATCTGCAGCTGCAGCTGATTCAATAGCGGGCACCGGAAATACGATTGAAAACGTTTCAAATGCCATACTTGCGGATAGAAAAATCATACGCAGCGCCAACCTGACCATTGAGGTGGAGAACTTCGATGAAGCCTGCAACAGCATCAACTCCATTATCCTTGGTATAGGCATTGTGCAGCAGTCAAATATCACGAGCGAGAAGTATTATGTCGATGACAAGGTGAAGCTGATTAAAAGAGGAACGATCGTACTACGTGTAAGTAAAGATAAATTCGACACAGTCATCGGCAGCCTCACAGGGATAGGAGTAGTTTACAATCAACAGATCAACGGGCAGGATGTTACGGGCCAGTTTGTTGATACCGAATCCAGGCTGAGACTGTTAAAAATTGAGCAGAGCAGGCTCGAAGCTTATTTGATGAAGCTGGATGACCTGGATAAGATATTCAGGACCGAAAGCAGGCTGACTGAGATCCGACAGGAAATTGAGAGCCTTACAGGCAATCTCAAAAAAATGAGCAGTCTTGTTGAAGACTCTACCATTACATTGACAATGAATGAAAAATACCCTGATTCCGACAAACAGCAGAAACCTGTAACGTATGGGCAGAAGCTGCTGAATAACTTGAAATCCAGTCTTGAAGGCGTATTACAGTTCCTGGGCGATCTGCTGATTTTCATTATCGCAGCATTGCCAATTCTGATCCTGCTTGGTTTGTTTGTATTGCTTGGCTTGTTCATTTACAGACGCATTCCAAGGAAGAACAAAGTTGGTACCAATATTGTAAAGAACAGTATTGATGAAAAAAAGGACGATCAGCAATAGCATGCAGGATTGGCCGAAAGCCTGGTGGATTAAAACGCCAGGCTTTTTTGTGCGTTTTTCGTTTTTTGTATTCATAAAAATGAATACAAAGCGGACTGCCAGACAAAGATAATTAAAATATCAGTAGATCAAATTAAAACTCGTGCTTGAATTAAGCGGACTGTTGTTTTATAATATATTTAAAGGTCAAAGATAGTCAAAATCAATTTAATGGATGAAAAGCAGCTACGGCATATCAAAAGCCGCAGAGATTTGATGAAACGAAGGGAGTGAGCGCAGGTGGCCAGGATGAGTGATATCATAGAAGCCTTTTTGAAGCAGATGATCATTGATACGGATGGCTCTATTGAAATACAGCGCAACGAACTGGCGAACCACTTCAAATGCGTGCCCTCGCAGATCAATTATGTGATAGATACGAGGTTTACTACAGAACGCGGCTACTATGTCGAGAGCAGGCGCGGCGGGGGCGGCAACATACGGATCAGGAGGGTGGACATCAGCAGACCCGGCAATTATCTGATGCATATCATCAGCTCAATGGGGGACAGCATTTCTCAACAATCCGCGGAGGTGTTCATCAATAACTTTATTGATTATGACGTGATCAGTGTCAGGGAAGGGCTCATTCTGAAGGCAGCTACCAGTGACAAGGTTCTTGGCGTTATACAAATGCCCGACAGGGATATTGTGAGGGCAGTCATGTTTAAGAACATCATGACAAGCCTGCTGGTTTAAATGTATGGGGACACACCGGAAGAGCAGAAGTCAGATACCAGAAGTCAGAAATCAGATTGACCCTCCTTTTGAAGAAATACCAAGGTCTGTTCTCCAGTGTCTGGTTTCTGTTCTCTGTAGTTTGGGAAAGTCTGCGGGATGTTTAATGAATGAAGGTTTATACGTGTCGGCAAAGGGTAACAATCATAAACGAGGATACAGGGAGTGAGGTATATGTTGTGTCAGCAATGCCAGAAAAAGGTGGCTAATGTCCATTTTACACATATTATTAATGGTAAAAAGGTTGAAATGTACCTTTGCGAACAGTGTGCGCACGAAAAGGGACAGATGGGTTTCAGCCCACAGCTCAAGCTTGGAGATTTTCTGTGGGGATTTCCCGGGTTTGTAAATTCTCCCGGGTATACACAGGAAGAGCGCCCCGAGGAAGTACGGTGCAATTGCTGCGGAATGAGTTTTGAGGATTTCAGAAAGACCGGCAAGCTGGGTTGCGGAAATTGCTACAATGTTTTTAGAGAGAATCTGAACCCAATACTAAGAAGGCTCCACAGTAATATTGAACATACAGGAAAGGTTCCGGCCAGATTATCGGAATGCATAAAGACTACAAACGAGCTGGAAAAACTCAAAAATGAGCTGACGGCTGCAATAAGCAGCGAAGAATATGAGAAGGCTGCTGAACTAAGGGACAGAATAAGGTCACTGGAAAGTGCCGGCAATAAGTGCGGAGGTGTGTGATATGAAGCAGGACAGGGAAAATCCGGTGCCGGAAGCTGATGTGGCTATCAGCAGCAGAATCAGGCTGGCCCGTAATCTTGACGCATACCCATTTACACCGAGGCTTACAAGCGAGCAGGGCATCGAAATCCTCGGAAAGGTAAGAGACGCGATTTACAGCGGCAGTTCTGAAGAGTTGGAAGGTCTCTCGTATCTGGAAATCAAAACGTTGAATCCGATGGATAAACAGCTGCTTGTTGAAAAGCACCTGATCAGTCCGGATTTTGCCGAGGGTGACGGAAACAGGGCGGTTATTGTCAGTAAGGATGAGAAGATCAGCATCATGGTTAATGAAGAGGATCATCTCAGGCTCCAATGCATATTCCCCGGTATGCAGCTCGAAACAGCGTGGCAGTTGTGCAGTAAGCTTGATACTCAGCTTGAGGAAAAGTTGGATTTTGCCTTTGACAAAAGCTGCGGATACCTTACATGTTGTCCGACGAACACAGGCACAGGAATCAGAGCCTCAGTAATGCTGCATCTTCCCGTTTTGTCAATGACGGGCTACCTCAAAGGTATCCTTGAGACCTGCAGCAAGCTGGGCGTGGCAGTCAGGGGAATGTACGGCGAAAACAGCGAAGCAGCCGGAAATATGCTCCAGATTTCCAACCAGGTCACACTGGGTCAGACAGAAGAGGAAATCATTGCAGGTATCGTTCATATAACTGCTCAAATTTCCGAGCAGGAGAGGATACTTAGGGCGGAACTCTACAAACAGAGTCCGGTGAGGTTCGAAGACAGGATATTCAGGTCGCTGGGTATTTTAAAAAACGCCAGGATCATCTCGACGGAAGAGAGCCTGAAGCTGTTGTCGGATGTGAGACTTGGGATTATCATGGGATTGATGGCCGGCCTGGAACTTGCGGAATTGAATGAATTGATGATCGCTGTCCAGCCCGCTTACCTTCAAAAGCTTTCGGGCGGCCAGTTGTTGCCGGATGAAAGGGATTTAAGACGAGCAGGGCTGTTGAGGAAAAAGCTGGCATCGATATAAACATATAACGAGGCGAAAGATGTCCCCCGCCCCGGATGTATGGACGGGCAGCAGGCTTAGCTTGCGACCAGCCTCGTTGAAACGCAGCAGAGGTAATAAAATCTTTCTACAATCGAAAAATTTTATTTTGAACAGATGCGTTATAATTCATACAGTGATAGAAATGGAGTGATGAATCATGTATGGCAGATTTACTGAAAAAGCTGAAAAGGCTATAAACCTCTCACAAGAGGGTGCAATGCAGTTGGGGCACAGTTATGTAGGGACTGAGCATCTGCTGCTGGGGCTTGTAAGGGAAGGCACGGGGATCGCTGCGAGAGTGCTTCAGGGGCAGGGTATTTCCGAGGAAAAGGTTCTCAAGCAGATTGAGGAACTAATCGGCAGCGGAGACAATGAAGGAAAGAGTCCGCTGGACTTTACACCTAGAACGAAAAGGGTTCTGGAGCTTGGCCTCAAGGAGGCAAGAAAGCTGGGACACAATTATATAGGTACGGAGCATCTGCTGCTTGGCTTAATGCGCGAAGGCGAAAGTGTAGCGGTCAGGATAATGATGGATATGGGTGTTGATCCTCAGAAGCTGCTGGCCGATATTACAAAGATGCTCAGTGAAGAAGCGCCTGGGGCTGCGGGAGAGCCGAAAAACACATCTAGTTCTTCAAATACGCCGACGCTGAACCAGTTCGGAAGAGATTTGACGGATATGGCCAGAGAAGCCAAGTTTGATCCGATCATCGGACGAGACAAGGAAATTGAGAGAGTCATACAGATCCTCAGCAGAAGAACAAAGAACAACCCTTGCCTCATCGGAGAGCCCGGCGTTGGTAAAACAGCAATCGCAGAAGGACTTGCGCAGAAGATTGTCGCAGGGAACATTCCTGAGATGCTCAAGGATAAACGTGTCGTTACACTGGATCTTTCATCAATGATTGCCGGAGCCAAATACCGTGGTGAATTCGAGGAAAGACTCAAAAAGGCCATGGAAGAGATCAGGAAGGCTGGAAACGTGATATTATTCATCGATGAGATGCATACCATCATTGGGGCGGGAGCTGCCGAAGGCGCCATTGATGCGTCCAACATACTCAAGCCCTCGCTGGCAAGAGGTGAGATACAGGTGATCGGCGCAACGACGATCACTGAATACCGAAAACATGTGGAAAAGGATGCGGCGCTTGAACGCAGATTCCAGCCGATTACTGTCGGAGAGCCTTCCAAAGAGGAAGCGGTTGAAATACTAAAAGGAATACGTGACAAGTATGAAGCCCATCATAGTGTCAAGATAACAGACGGAGCGCTGGAAGCGGCAGTCAAGCTATCCGACAGGTATATTTCCGACAGGTATCTGCCCGATAAGGCGATCGACCTTATAGATGAAGCGGCTTCAAAGGTCAGGCTCAAGGCATTTACAGCACCGTCTGATGTTAAGAAGCTCGAGGAACAGATAGGAAAGCTGGGCAAGGAAAAGGAAGACGCCATCAGGTCGCAGGAATTCGAGAAGGCCGCCGGAATTAGGGATCAGGAGCAGAAACTCAAGGCGGAGCATGAGAAAATCAAGGGCGAATGGTACCAGAAGAACCAGACCAGAACGGATATTGTAACGGAAGATGAAATTGCCGATATTGTGGCCAGCTGGACCGGGATCCCGGTAAAACGTCTGGCAGAAGAAGAATCTGAAAGGCTTATGAAGATGGAGGAGGTGCTCCATCAGAGGGTCATTGGCCAGGATGAAGCCGTCAAGGCTGTCTCCAAAGCGATCAGACGGGGCAGGGTTGGCCTTAAGGATCCCAAAAGGCCTATTGGCTCATTTATATTCCTTGGTCCGACCGGCGTCGGCAAGACGGAGTTGAGCAAGACATTGGCGGAAGCAATATTCGGGAATGAAAACGCAATGATCAGGATAGATATGTCCGAGTATATGGAAAAATTCACTGTTTCAAGGCTTGTCGGGTCACCTCCCGGATATGTCGGCTATGAAGAGGGCGGTCAGCTTACCGAAAAGGTCAGAAGAAAGCCTTATTCGGTACTGCTGTTTGATGAAATCGAGAAAGCCCATCCGGATGTATTCAATATCCTGCTGCAGATACTGGAGGATGGAAGGCTCACAGACTCGCAGGGCAGAGCCGTGGACTTCAGAAATACGGTCATCATAATGACCTCGAATGTCGGAGGCAGGTTGATAACTGAGCCGAAGAGGCTTGGGTTTGTGACAGGTGATGACAAGTCCAGAAATTATGAAGATATGAAGAACAATGTCATGGGTGAACTGAAGAAGACCTTCAGACCGGAATTTTTGAACAGGGTGGATGAGGTAATCGTATTTCATCCCCTCGATGAAGAGCACATCAAGAGTATTGTTGGTGTCATGCTTGAGGTGCTGGTAAAGAGACTCGCCCAGAACTCCATTTTGATTGAGGTCAATGACGAGGTGAAGGCTTACCTTGCAAAAAAGGGATTTGATCCTGCATTTGGCGCAAGGCCGCTGAGAAGAGCGATACAGAGTGTTATCGAGGATAAAATGGCGGAATCGATTCTGGATGGCTCCGTAAAGCATGGTGACACCGTAAAAGTGGAGATGGTGGAGGATAAGGTTGAATTTATTGTGAATAAGCCTGAGCTAAATGTAAGCAGGCCTGAGCTAAATGTAAGTAAGCCTGAGCTAAATGTAAGTAAGCCTGAATAATTTGTGGAAATGTTGAGTACTGCTTTTTTAGCATTGCCTGAAATTCTGAATTGCACCCTAATGTTAGCGACTATGCTAAATAGTTTTAATGAGGGGTGTTTTTCTTTGCCTGAAATAGTTGCCGACTTATTGAAGAAGATAGCCCTGCAGGACATAAAAATGGACAAGGAGGAAAGGCAGAAATGGTTAATAATACGGCGGCAAAGGACAGGACAATATTCTTTTTCACTTTCATTTATAAAACAGAAGTCTTTTGGAATATGCATTCCGGTATTCTGTGGGGGTGAGACCAATAATCTTTTTAAAGCATTTCATAAAGTTGTGGCAATCGCCGTAACCGAGCTGCGCACCAATTTCACTAATGCTGTTGTTGGTGTCGGAGAGGATAAACTTTGCGACCTCCATCTTCTGCAGCAGGATATATTGTTTCAGTGATGTACCGGAAATCTTGGTAAACAGGTGTGAGAGGTACTTTTCGTTGTATCCGAAATACTCTGCTATGTATGAGACGCGGATGTTTTCATGGCAGTTCCATTTTATGTAATCCAATATATCGTTATAAATTTGCTGGTTTGACTTTTTTTCAGGACTGCTTTCTATAAAATACTGTTGGTTATACATTTCACACAGAATAGAAGTAGACATATAATCATTCAAGGTTTTCTCCCCATAACAACGGACGGAATCCTGCAACTGTTTCATCATGACAATGATTTTCTCGATGTTTTTTAGGCTTCCCTGCTGTGGAATGATGATTCTGCCTGCTTTATAAGAAGGAATGGCTTTGGAAAGATCCACAGCATTAATTTCGCTCCTGCATGAGAAATGCAGCCAGTAGAAACTGCAGTCTGAGGTCTTATATCCATATTGGTTCGATTGGGGCGTCAGGAGCAGGTATTCACCCTTTTTTACGACATAGTGGCTCCTATCGTCGGCAATATATAAAGTGCCTTCTGTCATTACGATCAATTCATAATCAAGGAGAATACGGGTCAAATGAATCCATTCAGGAGATGGTGCTTTGAACTTTCCTGTTAAACCCAGTTTAACAGGAGTATCCACCAAGAACACATAACCATTCATATAACGTATTGCCACCTTATCTATCATTTTTATACATTAGTATAATCATATCATTGAAAATATAAAAAATCCATATTATATTAGAAATTAATTGATAAGCTACTAGTATAAGCCAAGAATAATAAGCATTTAACAACTTAATCAGCATGGCCGTATATTAGTTGTTAAATCTTTTTTTGTTCGAACGGAATCATTAGGTTATATGTTTATTACCGTAAATAACAACTAACCTTTTTACACACATTCAATCATTGAGCTATTTACTATATTGGAATAAATTTATAGAATATGTATGTAAGCAACTTTAAGCATTATTATAAATTTAGTATATAAATCAAACCTTTACATTCTACCGGATAGGCGTTGGAATATGGTAGTTTTTCATAAAACAAAAGTGAAGTTCGTAATCTGAAGTGTCCCAGGTATTATTTTAATAGTTGCTCTATTTAATGTTGTACTGTTATGGCTTTATCGTACAGTGGTGTATTACCCTTGTCTTTAAAACCATATCAAATAAAATAAACTGGAGGAAAGTTTATGAAAATGAAAAAGGTATTGGCGATTCTTCTTGTGCTGTGTTTTACCTTATCGGTAATGGCAGGCTGTGGTGGAACAGGGACTTCTACAGATGCTAACGCTTCGAGTGTTGCGGCTCCGGACGGTAATACAGCCGAAAGTGAGGCATCAGGTGATGCAGTTGCTCCGACTGGAGAAGTAGTAAAACTGACGGCTCTCTTTACAAAGCACGCGCTTACAAAGGAGTTATCTAAAATGGAATGGCTTCAGAAGGCTGAAGCAGATGCAGGTGTCAAGATCGAGTGGGAGGAAATATCCTCTGACTGGGCACAAAAAAAAGCAACCCTTCTGGCTGGCGGAGATATTCCTGATCTGGTAGTCGGTAACGGGTCCATACTGGATACCGAATTTGCACAGTTCCCAGGCTTGTTCGAGGATCTTTCATCATTATTAGTAAAATATGCTCCGAACGTCCAGGCAATGTTCAGTGATCATCCTGAGACAAAGATCATTGCTACACAGCTTGATGGTAAAATATATGGCCTGCCGAAATATCAGAGATATTGGCCGTCTACAGTTACCAGACAGTACATTAACCAAAAATGGCTTGATAATCTTGGCCTTGCTGTACCGACGAACTGGGATGAATTATATAGTGTTCTGTTGGCTTTCAAGGAAAAGGATGCAAATGGGAATGGCGACCCCAATGATGAAATCCCGATGGATTTCGCACCGGGTAATTTCGGATTCTTCCAGCCCACTGTCCTGATGGGCAGCTTGGGGATAACGCTGACAGATGCGAGTGCGAACGGCCTGTTCCTGGAAGGCGGAAAGGTGAAGAGCTTTTTTACGGATGAAAGGTACAAGATGCTTGTACAGTTCCTCAATAAATGCTTTGCAGCCGGACTGATCAACAAGGAAGTATTCACTCAGGACTATACGAAATTCCAGTCGGTTGCTCGTGGTAATGGTGACGTTGCAGCTGTTGGGTTCTCTTGGGGATGGGATGTTACAGACAGATTTGGAAATGCATTGGCTCCTCAGTATAAGTCGATGGGTCAGATAAAGCAGTCAGCAAGTTCTAATGCCAAATTATCCTGGGATTATGACTATAATACACTGAATTATGGTATGAACTGCATTCAGATGTCTGCACAGTGCAAAAACAAGGAAGCTGCCATGAAGTTCATAAACCAGTTATATGATCCGATTGTAAGCATGCAGGTATTGTTCGGTTCGATAGGACCCAACATTAAGGATAACGGCGACGGATCTTATGCGGTACTTCCTCCGGAAGATCCAAACATGGATCCAGGTACCTGGAAATGGACATCTTCCTGGGCTGATAACGGTGCAATGAATATTGCAGATACACTCAATCTCACGCTTGGAACGGATATGCAGGCGATCGACGAACAGATGAAGGATCTAAAACCCATCATTGAAGGTATTGATAAAGATAATGACGTTCTACCGTCCATGTTTATGAAGTACAGTGTCGATGACAATGCAACCATGGGAACCAATAACACAAATATTATGAATACAGTAATGGCTAAATGGGCACAATGGATCACTGCCGGCGGCATTGAAAATGAATGGGATGAATATGTCAAGAACTGCGAAAAAGCTGGTCTGTTACAGAATATTGAAATTGTCCAAAAGAATTATGATACATACAAAAGCAAATAACAATTTATAACTAATAGGAGGATGCCGTACCAAATAAGTTGGTATGGCATCTTTCTGATGGGGAGTGTGTTCTTATGGATTCCTTGCAGACTCAAAGCAGCACAAATATAGTGAAAAATAAAAAATTATCGAGTTCGATAAAACGGGACTATCAGTTATGGCTGTTGATTTTGCCGGCCATTGTAGTTATCTTCATCTTCAATTACATTCCCATGTATGGTATTCAACTTGCTTTCAGAGATTATAAATTCGATCTGAATATTATAAAAACACTGTCTGGCGGTAATTTCCGCGGATTATTTTATTTTGAGAAGTTTATTACCAACTATTTGTTTATGGATCTTATGCGTAATACGATATCCATCAGTCTGACCACAATATTGCTTGGCTTCCCGGCACCAATTCTATTGGCATTATTGCTCAACCAGATAAAAAATTTCCGTACGAAAAAAATCCTGCAGACTACGGTTTATTTACCACACTTCATTTCAATCGTTGTTATGGTTGGATTGATGAATGTTCTTCTTTCACCGAATACCGGAATAATAACACATGTTTTATCTGCAATTGGCATGGGAGATATCAACATATTGGGTTCTACGAAAACATTTGTTCCTTTGTTTGTATTGTCGGATATCTGGCAGCATTGCGGCTGGAACAGCATTATCTATCTGGCTGCTCTTTCTTCTGTTGATCCTCAGCTTTATGACTCGAGCAAAATTGATGGAGCAAACAAATGGCATACTGTCTGGTATATTGAAATTCCTGCACTCATACCTACAATCATTATTCTTTTTATACTTAGTATGGGTAACGTTTTAAACACTGGATTCGAAAAGGTCTTTCTTATGCAGAATGCATTAAATTTACCGGTTTCAGAGGTCATTAGCACATATACCTACAAAATTGGTATTCTGGGGAATCAGTTCAGCTACTCGGCAGCAATCGGTTTATTCAATACGATAATAAATTTTGTATTTTTGTATTTTATGAATACGATATCAAAGAAATATTCAGATATAAGTCTGTGGTGAAATGATACGTTTGTTATCGGCTTAAATCAGTTAATTTGGGAGGCTCAATATGATAAAATTCAGTTTTACAAGGAGAAGTGCAGGTGAAGTGATTTTTGACGTTGTTGTTTTCATATTGTGTTTGTTTGTTTTTTTGGTCATTGCATATCCGTTATTCTTCGTCATTATTGCTTCGGTAAGTGACTCAACTTTAGTCTCCAGAGGGTTGGTAATATTTTATCCAAAAGGTTTCAGCACTTTTGGCTTTCATGAAATCTTAAAGGATACCAGAATATGGACAGGATACAGGAACACTTTTATATACACTTTTGGAGGAACGGCTCTGAATCTGGCTTTGACACTGCCCGCCGCATATGTTCTTTCAAGGTATGAATTCCGTCCACGGCGTTTTCTGATGATGTTTTTTGTCATCACCATGTTCTTTAACGGTGGGTTGATTCCGACATATGTGTTAATCAAAGGGTTGCATTTAACAAACAATATGCTGGTTTTTATCCTTCCGTTCAGTGTAAACGTATTCAATCTGATCATAACGCGTACCTTTATTGAACATTCCATACCGAAAGAGTTATATGAAGCTGCGTCAATGGATGGCTGCACACATTTCAGATATTTTTTCAAAATTGTTCTGCCTTTGTCAAAAGCGGTTATTTCCGTAATTGGTTTATACTATTTGGTTGCCCATTGGAATGATTTCTTTACCGGACTCATTTATGTTCGTAAAAATGAACTGCAGCCACTGCAGATTGTTTTGAGAGATATTCTTCTGGCTAATCAGGTGTTCTCTCAGGGAGCAGGTGCTGGCGGAGCAGCCGGAGGATATGCGCAAAGGTTTGCGGATCAGGTAAAATATGGAGTCATCATCGTTTCGACACTGCCGATCCTGTTAGTCTATCCGTTTGTTCAGAAGTATTTTGAAAAAGGCGTAATGATCGGTTCCGTCAAGGGATAAACAAAATTGAAAATTATAGGAAGATGAACCCTTTATTAAAGTTAAACTAAAGGGGTAAAGAGTAAGATAAAGGAGGCTTATATGAAATCTGCCATGAGTTTAAATACAATCAATGCAACTAATTATTGCAATGTTGTTCTAAAGAACAGTCTGTGGAAAAGACAGATGGACAGCACAATTGAAATGTATCTGAACATCCCGGATGATGACCTGCTTCATATCTACAGGATCAAGGCAGGCCTGGAATCTGAAGCACAGGGGCTGACAGGCTGGTATGGCGCAGGTGCCAGTACCTTCGGTCAAAAGCTGGCTGCTTTTGCTAAAATGTACCTTGTTACCGGGGATTACAGGCTGAAGGAAAAGGCGGTTTATCTGGCGGATGAATGGACAAAGTGCGTCGATTTATCGGATAAGGTGCTGGAAAATGATACATACGTCTACGATAAATTAATGGGCGGATTGCTTGATTTGTACGAACACCTGGGATACAAAAAAGCACTTCTGTATATCTCAAAGCTGACCGATTATGCAATCAGCCATTTTGCAAGAGACATCAAGCGAGATGGCCTGCAGGATGCCAGCCTTTGTGAACGTAAGATGATTGAATGGTATACCCTGCCGGAAAACCTGTATAGAGCTTACTTATTCACGGAGGATGAAAAATACAGGAGCTTCGCCAAAGAGTGGGACTATGATTACTTTTGGGATAAACTGAATAGTAAAGATTTTCATTTTGGTGCACGCCATGCATACAGCCATGTGAACTGTCTTTCCAGTGCTGCCCGCGCATACCGGGATACCGGAGAGGAGCGATACCTTTCTGCCATGAAGATCGCCTATGATGAGATAATGGCACATCATATGTTTGTAACAGGCGGCTATGGACCTGCGGAGTGCATTTTTTCCGAGAATGAAGGCTACCTTGGCGACTCATTGAAGTCAAGCTGGGATAAAACACTTAACGGTGAACCGACGTTTACGAATTTTGCAGGAGGAACGGTTGCCAGAAGCGATGCATGGGGAAGCAGCGAGATCTCCTGTTGTGCATGGGCAGCCTTTAAATTCTGCAATTATATGCTCCAGTACACCGGTGAAGCCAAATATGCCGATTGGGTCGAGAAATTGCTGTACAACGGTACCGGAGGCCAGTTGCCGATTGAACCGGATGGCAAGGTCATGTATTATGCGAGTTATTTCGTGGACGGTGCGCTCAAGACAGTGGAGGACAGAAGGATCCATGACGGAGGTCAAGCCTATGAGTGGCAGTGCTGCACCGGCACATTTCCTCAGGATCTGGCTGAATATGCCAATATGCTTTATTACAGCGACGAAAATGGAATCTATGTGAGTCAGTATCTTCCTTCGTTGTATAAATGGAAAAAGGGCAATACTGTGGTGAATATTGAAAACTATTCCCTTTACCCTGAGGAAAGCCAGGTGAAGCTGAGGATTTCTATTGAGAACAGTGTACGATTCAATTTGAAACTGAGGGTACCTTCCTGGGCGACGGAGAAAAACTGTCTTAAATTGAATGGAAAACTTCTCAAACTGGAACTTGTACCCAATCAATGGGTTAGTATCGACAGAATATGGAATGATAGTGACATGGTGACCCTAGATTTCCCCTACACACTTCGTTTTAAGGCGGTGGATGAAAAAAATCCGGACATTGTCGCATTGAGTTATGGTCCATTCGTTCTTGTGACGGATCGGATGACATATTTTATTGGGGATATTGAGCAACCCACTTCGTGGATTCACCCGGTCGAAGGCGGGGTATTCCATTTTATTACCGATAAAGGACATGTTGCAGGCTATGATTTCCTGACCAGGACATTTACCCCATATTACAAGGTAGGATCGATGCAGTGGTATTACATGTACAACCGGATCAAGCCGGCATAAGACAGGAAATTATTTCACGGTATAACATCCAGCAAAAAATACCTTTCAATGAATTTTGAATTATAATCGGTTTTTTTTAAATACCATTATGATAACGGAAATTATATATTGAAGAGTGTCAGGCCCTATTGCAATATATTGAAAGGGAGGAATGAATGATAATATTTGAACCTGTAAGAATAGAACGTGAATTTCTATGCACATCTTGTCTGGATGACTGTATTGCAACAGCATGTAGATATTATGGGATCGAGTACCGGTTTGCATATTCTGAAACCTGGGACTTCATCTATACTCCGCAGGCGGAAAATCCTTCAGCCAAGTTCAGTGAACGGATACGGACCGACAACGTAACAAACCGGTATGGTTGCCTTGAAAAATACCATGCGATCAAATTGAACTATCATTACAGCAGCAATACGGAGGAGCTCCTGGGAATAGTGGAGAAAGAACTGCATGCCGGCAGGGTTTTGTGCATTAGAATGGATTCTTTCTATCTTCCATGGGATCCAATTTTCAATTTTGGCCACACCAATCATGTATGCATGCCTGTGAATGTGGAGAGGGAGAAGGGGCTTATTACAGTTGCCGACCCCTTTAATATGATGACGGGTTTAGAGTTTCCCATAGATAAGTTGAATGAAGCCAGTGGTTTTTGTATTGCTTTTGAAATAGACCCAGGGAAAAATGAATCGTTTGACAGCAGGCACATATTAATGGATATGGTTGGAGATTTGCTGAAAAAGAGGAGAGGCAGGAATTCCTTTGACAATATGAAGACCTTTGCTGAGGATTTTCTCACTTATTTTGACCCCAATATCGAAATGGATGACAGCAAGGGAAATTTTTCCAGAGGACCGCTTTATCATCACATGATTAATCTGGCCTTTGGAAGATCGCTATTTTTGATTTCCTTGAAATATGTGGCGGAAAAGCATCAGAGTGAGGAGTTGAAGCAGCTTGCCTTGCGGTTTAGAAGGATGATTTCCAAATGGAATATTATCATTGCATTGATGCAGCGAACCTTCCGCGACCGGAATGAGGCATATGAGACATGGAAGATATACAGGGAAAATCTATCCTTTTCCACAGACTATCAAAAGATAAAAGAGAATGTACATAAAATTCTGCAAGAAGAAGCAGTGTATGAAGAAGAGACGGCAGAGAAAATCCAGGCTATTCTGGAAGCCCTGGAAAAACCCCACGGGCATGCTTTGCAGAGGTTGGCCCAGGAAAGTCGGGATTTTGCGGCGGAAAGTCAATACCGATGTCTAGAGCTGGATAATTTTTTTAACAATAAAGCCTTTGGGCGATTTGATGTCCCTGGTAAAGCCAATTTTACCGGATATGGAGAATACCTGCTGCTCGATGACAAGCTTGAAGACCATTTGAGCAAGGTTGGAGATATGGTTTTCAAGACGGCCGGGCTGTGGAAATCAGAGAATGACAATATCTCATGCAAAGAACAAATTATTGAATTTGAGCCGTTTTTATGCAATGGTATTTGTTTTCTTGCCAGTGCCGAGTGGGGCAGCTATTTCGAGCCGGTCAGGCTGTGGAATTCCAGAGGGGAGTTGTCCGAGGTCAATTTGGGGGTCTCGGACTTTGCATTCGAAATCAAGTATGATGAGAAGATTGCATGGTCGGGCAAGAGTGCCCTAATACAGGAGAATGGGACGGTATTAAGCAAACCGGAGGCAAAAATTTATTATGTTGCTTGTAATCTTGACGAGTGTCAGGAATTAGTGCAGATTCAACTACCCATGTGTACGAATATCCATATTTTTGCGATTACGCTGCGGCAGTCTTGAAAATGAATAGATCAAAGTAAAGTGAAGGAGTGAAAATAGTAGTATCATGCTGTCCTTTTTGAAAGAAAAATTTATAAGATTGCTTTACTGGAACTACTTACTTTTTTACACAGAATCAATCTTTGAGCTATTTACTATACATTCATAAATTAATACAATAATAATTGTAGAAACGGCTATGAATCAAGCAGTTGCCTTGCTGGCCATATTAGTAATTCCATATGAAACGATTCCTTTACAGGTCTGATATTATACTCTCAAAAAGAGCTGTAATCTTACCATGTTTTATTTAGAGAGGCAGATCAGGTGTTTTCCAAGGGTACTGGTGCTGGAGATGCTGTTTATGGCTATGCCCGAATAGTTGCCGGTGGGATCGATTATGGTGCAAATATCGTACCGATATTGCCAATTCTGATGGTATATCCTTTATTCCATATTTATTTTGGGCAGGGTAACGAATCAGATTGCTGAACTGAGCAGAACAGAAAAGAGCAGAACAGGAGAACTTTTATGAACAATATGAACAATATGAACAATATGAACAAATTGAGTGATATTCCATTGAAAAATGTAAGAATGAAGGACAGTTTTTGGGCAAAGTATCAGAAGCTGGTACGGGAAGAAGTGATACCTTACCAATGGAGGGCTTTGAATGATCAGGTGGAGGGAGCTGCACCAAGCCATGTAATAAAAAATTTCAAAATAGCTGCCGGGTTGGAAAAGGGTGAATTTGTCGGGATGTTCTTCCAGGATACCGATCTGGCGAAATGGCTGGAAGCAGTCGGCTACAGCCTGGAAACCAATCCGGATTCTGCTTTGGAAGCACTTGCCGATGAAGCGATTGATCTTGTCGGAGAAGCTCAGCAACCGGATGGTTACGTGAATACCTACTATACAATCGTAGAACCGGATAAGAGATGGACAAATTTGCACCAGTGCCATGAATTATATACCGCAGGTCATATGATTGAGGCAGCGGTAGCTTATTACAAGGGGACCGGGAAAAGGAAGCTTCTGGATATCATGTGCCGCTTTGCCGATTATATCGACACCGTATTCGGAACGGAACCCGGGAAGCTCAGGGGCTATTGCGGACACGAGGAGATAGAGCTGGCTCTGGTGAAACTGTATGATGCTACAGGAAACGGGAGATATCTGAAGCTTGCGCAATATTTCGTAGACCAGCGAGGACAGAAACCCAATTATATGGTAATGGAGATAGAAAGCAGGGGAAGGATCACTGCCTGGAATAATGCAATCATTGAAAATAATGATATGGAGTACTGCCAGGCCCATTTACCTGTAAGGGAGCAGAAAGATGCCGTCGGGCATGCTGTCAGGGCGGCCTATTTGTATACGGCTATGGCCGACATTGCAGCCGAAACAGGGGAGAAAAGCCTTCTGGAAGCTTGCCGCAGGTTGTTCAGGAGCATTGAACAAAAACGGATGTATATCACCGGGGGGATTGGCTCAACGAATATTGGCGAAGCTTTTACATTTGATTATGATTTACCTAACGATTATATCTATCAGGAAACCTGCGCTTCCATTGGTTTGGTGTTTTTTGCCCATAATCTGTTGAAGTCCGAAATGATCGGCAATTATGCAGATGTCATGGAACGGGCGCTCTATAATTCTGTTTTAAGTGGGATCGCACTTGATGGGAAGAGCTTTTTCTACGTTAATCCACTTGAGGTCTGGCCTGAAGCCAGTGCAAAAAATCCTGCCAGGGCGCATGTGAAGCCGGTGAGGCAAAAATGGTACGGGTGCGCCTGCTGTCCGCCGAATGTTGCAAGAATGCTCACATCATTAGGACATTATGTTTATACTGTAAAAAACAATACGATATATGCTCAGTTATATATTGGAAATGAAGCGGATATGGAGTTGGATGAGGGAAAGGTCAGACTCGTACAGGAAACCAACTACCCGTGGGACGGGGCTGTTAAAATGACTGTGGCTGAAGCTGCCGGCGGCGAATTTGCACTGGGACTCAGAATACCGGGCTGGTGCAGCAATGCAGCTATCGTTCTGAACGGGGAAAGACAGGATGTTGCCGTTGAGAAGGGGTATGCCGTGATCACAAGAAATTGGCGGGCCGGAGATGTGCTTGAACTGAAAATGGATATGCCTGTAAATATTATTGAAGCCAATCCCAATGTGCGTGCCGATGCGGGAAAGGTGGCGGTCCAAAGAGGCCCGCTGGTCTACTGTCTGGAGGAAGAAGAGAACGGAACGAACTTATCTGCTTTGAAACTCGACTATAAGGCAGGTCTGACTGCCGGGTATGATGAAGAATTGTTTGGCGGCTCGGTTGTCATTAAAGGTACAGCCTTTAGAACCAGGACTGACAATTGGGAGAACACACTTTACAGGCCTTTATCAGAAATGGAGGAACGTCAGGAAATCAAAGCTGTACCATACTGCTACTGGGGTAACCGCAAACAGGGAGAAATGCTTGTTTGGATGAGGAGGAAGGATTGAAGCATGGATCGTAAGATGTTGTTGTCTGAAATCCTGAATGTTCTGAATCTTGATGAAAATATGGTCGGAGAGCATACGTTGCTGGAAGATATCGAGTTTGATTCCATTGCAAAGCTGGGTGTCATTTCTGTGATAGACACTTTCCTTGAAAAAGTGATTGATGCGGCTCTGCTGAACGAATGTATTACCATTGGCGATGTTGTGGATCTGGCATATAGGGAAAACTAAATAAATTGTGAGGTTCGAATGGGGATCGGAATTAGGGTAAAAAGTCTGGTTTCGGTGGTTCCGGAGCGGAAACTTGGCGTTGATGATCTGGTGACCCGGTTCGGAGAAGAAACTGCGGCGAAAATCATATTAACGACGGGTGTGAACTACAGGCATGTATCGGAGGACAAAAAGACACTTGATCTTTCATTGGAAGCAGGACGATGTGCTCTTGAAAAAGCCGGCGTCGAACCTGCCGACGTGGATGGGATCATTATGGTCACCCAAACACCCGAATACAGGCTGCCATCAACGTCCTGCATCCTGCAGGACAGGTTGGGATTGCGCAAGACAGCCTTTGCACTGGACATCGGGTTGGGTTGTTCAGGCTTTCCATATGGGATGATCACAGCAGCTTCCCTGATCGGGAGCGGTGTTGTTTCCCGAATGCTGCTGATTTCCGGAGATGTTACCAGTATGAACGCAACGCCTGAGGATAAAAGCACATACCCGCTTTTTGCCGACGGTTTCGGTGCGGCACTACTGGAAGGATGCAGCGGGACGGGGGACCTTCTTGGATATGATTTTGGAACGGATGGTTCAGGATGGAAAAATCTCATCATCCATGCAGGACTGGCAAGACATCCGAAAGTGGAACATTTCTATTCTTCAGGAGAGGATAAGCTGTTTCCTGAAGTCAAATATCCCGGGTATGCATATATGGATGGCGGGCAGGTCTTTACTTTCTGCCTGAGAGAAGTGCCGTCCATGATTGACAGGGCACTTGCCAAAGCCGGCCTGAATAGGGAGAGTATTGATGCCTACCTGTTTCATCAGGCTAATTTGTTCATCATCAGATATCTCGGACAGAAAATGAAAATACCCGAATCAAAGATTCCTGTGTGTCTTGACCGTTATGGAAACACAAGCAGTTCTTCTGTAGTGCTGGCAGCTTGTGACCGCTTTGGCGGCATGAATAACAGCAAGCTTGTGAAAGTCGCGTTTGCTGCTTTCGGTGTGGGATACTCCTGGGCGACTGTCGTCCTGACGCTTGATCCGGCTGTAGTTGCCAGTATTAAAGAGGTGTAATCATATGAACAGCTTTTCTCTTGAAAAAAAACATATCGTCATTCTGGGGGCATCTTCGGGAATTGGTGCCAGAACAGCGGAAATTTGTGCTGATGCCGGTGCTGTCGTATCATTGTGCGCGAGAAGGGAAGATAAACTTCAGGAAGTAACACAAAGACTGGGCGGCAGTAGTCATGGATATCTGGCTCTGGATGTGACTGCAGACAAGAAAGTGGTTGAGCAGGCCTTTGACAGGCTGGTTTCGGACAGAGGGCCGATTGATGGACTGGTCTATTCGGTGGGGGTATCCGCCAATCTTGCCTTTAGTGTGATCAGGAAGGAAGCCTTCATGAAAGTCCTTGATACCAACCTGATCGGTGCGATGACAACTACGCAGGCAGCGATCAATATAAAAAGGGTGAATAAAACAGGATGCTCAATTGTCTGGATCTCGTCCGTGGCCTGCAGTAAGCCCAGCGGCGGAGGCCTTTTCATGTATTCCGCCTCAAAGGCGGGAATGGTTGGCGGAGTGAAGCTCCTTTCACTGGAACTTGCCCGAAGGAACATAAGGGTAAATGCCATATGTCCGGGTGCGGTAAAAACGGAGATATGGGATCAGTATATTTTAACGGAACAGGAAAAGAATGCTGTTTTCAGCAAGCATCCACTTGGAGTTGGAGAAACGGATGATGTGGCGAATGCCTGTCTTTATCTGCTGTCTCCTGCGGCTAAATGGGTTACAGGAATAGAGCTTTATGTTGACGGAGGATTTTCACTGGCATAGCGGAAAGGAAGGTAACATCATGGTTGCAGGATTGAAACGCGAGGCGCCAATCAGCATTTATCCGCCCATCATTTTGTATAACAAACAGGACATTGACCGGATATGGGAAGATACCTCGGACAGGAAACGGGTCAGGGAAAACTCAAATCTTTACCTGCATATACCGTTTTGCGCCCAACGGTGCGATTTTTGTTATTATACATCCTTTACAGCCGGTGATTCCGTTGTAAGGAGCTATGTTGACGCCTTAAAAAAAGAAATAGGACTTCTGTCCAGATATGATACCGTTCAAAACATGTCCTTTCATACGATCTACTTTGGCGGAGGTACTCCCACCTATCTGAAAACGGAGTATCTTTGCGATATCATTCAGACGATCCGAAGCTCCTTTGAAATTCAGGAAGTCTGTGAATTCTGCATTGAAGTCAGACCTGGCAGGGAAGCGACGGAGGAAAAGCTCAGGGCGTTGTACAATGCAGGCGTGAACAGGATCAGTATGGGTGCCCAGAGCTTCAGCCAGGAGGTTCTGGATTTGAATGGACGCAAGCATAAGCTGGAGGAATTCTACCGTGTCTATGAACTATTGAGGAATATCGGTTTTCTGAATGTCAATATCGATATCATGTCCGGAATGATCGGGGATACAGAAGAAAGCTGGGATAAAACCGTTGATACCGTTATGCGGTTGTGCCCGGAAAACATTACTGTTTATAAAATGCATGTATTTAAAAGCAGCGAGCTTTACAGGAAACTTGTTGAGACCGGCAGGACCGATGCGATCGTGGAGGATTCCGTAGAACTGGAACGGTTCAAGGCAGCTCGTGTGAAGCTGGAGAATTCCGGTTACCAAAAATCCGCCACACCTTATACTTTTACCAGGTCAAAAACCTATGACCATGCCTACAGAGCATCCAGAACAGGCGGAAGTGAACTGCTCGGCATCGGACTGTCTTCCAATTCGTTTGTCAACAGGACGGTATATCAGAATACAAACTATATGGAGGAATATCTCAGCAAGGTCCAAAATGAGGAACTTCCGGTCAAAAGTGCTTATAAACTGACTGAAGAGGAAGAAATCAAACGGGCACTGATATTTGCGCTGAAAACCTCACGAATTGACAGAACAGCATTCAAAAGCTGCTATGGAATAGATCCTCTTGATGTGAACCGGAATACGTTGGGGTTTGAACGCATGCAGGAGGAAGGACTGGCTGAGATCAGCGGTTCTGAAATCCTGCTTACCCGGGATGCTCAGCTTTACACGGATGATATCGTACGAAAATACCTGCTTTCCGATAAGGAGCGAAAAATGGAAAGCCTGTTGCTGCTGCACAAGAATGTCAGACTCAGGCTCGGCTAAAACATTACTCTCCGCTTAATTTATGAGGAATGGAGCGGTTAGTGCAGTTCCCAGGATGCATGGGCGAGCAGCAAGCGGGAGCTTGTGACCAGCCTTGGAAAATTCAGCGGAAGTTATGTTTAAACGATGGCTGAAAATTTAATATGGGAGGTATTAGTTTGATGGAAACATTAAAAATGAGTGTGGAAGAGATAGAAAATGAATTGATAGGAATCATGAAGAATACGGATTTTTTCTCCCTGACGTTGGATAAAAGCAGTATCGGGCGGGAGACCTCCATCATTCGTGACCTTGCACTGGACTCCATTCAGCTGCTGGAATACCTGGTGTCTATTGAAAACACACTGGAATTGAATCTGGATTATCAGGATCTTTCGATTGAAGTGTTTGAAAACTTTGGCACTCTTGCTGCGTACTTTCATAAAAAAATGCGGCAGAAATCCGGAGATGTTTGAAGTGGAAAATTTGGAACGGGACATGATCAAGCTTTTGGAACGAAACAGCAATATTCTTTATTCGCTTCTTGAATTCCTGGATGACAAGGGGATCGTTAAGGCAGAATCATTCCTCGATTTTTGTGCATCTCTTGAGAAAGATTCCTTTTCCAAGGAGATTTACAGAAGCGAAGAGGATACGCGGTCTGTCAGGGACAACCTGCACCCGGGCGGTATAAAAGCCACCCTGGAGTTGTGTGAATCGGCGGGGATGGACAGGAGCAAGTATGTGCTGGATGCCGGCACAGGTCACGGCGGTGCGGCCAGAGTCATTGCAGAAAACTACGGCTGTAGGGTAACCGGTATAGACATGGACTATGTAAGGCTTGTCAATGCCATATTCCGCACAAGGGCGATGGAACTGGAGGGGCTGGTTGATTTCCGTCTGGTGGACGCCTACAAGATGTCCTTTGAAAGTGATGTCTTTGATATCATCATCAGACAGCATTCCATATATGGGGGAGAAGAGGCCATATTCATCCGGGAATGCGGACGTGTTCTGAAACCTGGAGGGGTGATTGCCTTCCAGGGGATTTTAAAGAGGATGTCGCTAGGTGGCTGCAAAATGAAGATGGAGGATTATTCGCTGGAGGAATACTCAGAGCTCCTGAGAACAGCAGGGTTCATCATAAAGTCGGTTGAAACGGAGAAAGAGACGCAGGCCTTGCAGGAAAGCCTGACAGACAGTAATCCGGCAATGGTTCGCATGATCGATAAAAAATTGATTACAGGGATCAGATTGATTGCAGAACGGGGAGGTTGAACATTTATGAATACGGATTTTCATCTTCATACGACTTTTTCAGACGGAACACTGACGCCGGAGGAGCTCATTGCCGAATGCCTGAAGAAAAACATGAAAAAGGTCGGTATCACTGACCATTGGGGCACCAGAAAATATTCTGAGAAATTTCAGGTGACCGATATCCCAAACTATGTGGACACACTGAAGGAATTGCGCAGCCAGTACAAGGAACTGGAAATCCATATCGGGCTTGAGGTGGATTTTTCAAATGTTTATGGGATCAATCCGGAAATGATAGATTTTGACGGTTTGAATCAGGTTGAATACCTTTTGTTCGAGCACGTGGACACGAAGGAAGTGGAAGGTAACCTTGTAGACGGAAGAAAACTGGAGGAATTAATTGAAATCCGATCCAGGTTCAATATACCGGTTGGATTGGCGCACAACCATTTTCAGCATAATTTCGAAAATATCGGGGAGACCGTTCGCCTGATGAAGGAACACGACATCTTCCTCGAGCTTTGCGAGGCGGAAGATAAAGGGAAAAAGCCGGTTGACAAATTGCTGCTGCAGCAGATGATGGAAATCCGCAAGAACTTCAATTCTGCTTTTGAAATGACTGAAATGCTCAACAAAATGAAGCAGGAGAAAATGGAAGGCGCAGTAAGGAAAAAACATGCGGAAAATAATCTTTATTATTTTGAACACTTTGAAGAGAGAACCTGGGAGTTGATACAGAGTAGCGAATTGAGGCTTTCTGTCAGTTCAGACAGTCATAAGGGCCTTGAAATCGGCAAAAGCTCCAGACTGGACGAGTATATAAAACGGTACGATCTGGGGAAACAACTGATTTTTTCATAATAACGAGGTACAAGATGTACCCCGCCTCGTTGAGCCGATGCGTTATAACGAGACTGGAGCTGCTTTTCATACGGATAGCAGCGGTAAAGGAATGGTTTGGTAATATGAACAACACGACTGTGCTTTGTGGCGGGCTTCCTGTAAGCAGCGGTATTGCCTTTGGAAAAGTCAGAAAACTGGTCAAAGCTTCAGGGCAGAGGATAGACAAGAATGACATCCTTGTATTATACAGCAGCGATCCGACGTTTGCGCCCGATGTCATGCAGGCGGGCGGTATGATCGTGGAAATAGGCGGACGGCTGGCGCACTTGTGTGTAATCGCTCTGGAGATGGGCATACCCTGCATAACCCAGGTGGACAACGCAATGGAAATATTGTCGGACGGACAGGAAATCTTTCTGGATGCCGGCGAAGGGAAAGTATATGCAATGGAGTGAGGAAATCGCACTGCAGAAATTAAAAAGAACGCTTGCGGCAGTATGGGGTGTGAATGACAAGCATGATTGGCCGGTGAGGCTCAACACGGTGTCTCATCTTTTTGCAGGTGAGTTTTATGAGGATCTGTACAAAGCATTCCATATGCTGGTTCAAAAAGGATACGATTTAAAGAGTATTGGCAGTCTTTTCGGGTCACCCTCCAGAATTTTGAGGAGTTTTGATCTGATATTGAAGGGCATGTATCTGAAAAAAGTGCCTGTTCCTGACAAGAGGCAGTTTATTTGTGAATTATTGAACTGCGCGCAGACAATGAAAGTTGGGTCGGTTTTCAATGAGGACGGAGTAAACAGAATACTGAATGAAAGTTCTTTAAATGGACTTGTGGAGTGGTGCAACTGGAAAGGGTCGGATCTTGAAGCCTCAAGGGAACTTCATGGTCTGATCGGACTGCTGAAGGCACATATCGAGATTTTATATTATCGGATCTATGACATATCGCAGGAAATTCACGGCCCATATGCAGTTGCAGATATGTCTTCCTTACTTGTAAGGGAATTTAAAGAACTGAAGCCTGAAAATCTGTACCCGGACACTGAATTCACCTCCTTTTCTTCTCTGACCATTTTCACAGAATATGATCAGGGGGTGAAGATAAAGATCGATCCATATAATCACATGGTTCAGGAGGGGGAAAGCTTTATCCCGAATCTGAAGAGATGGGCTGTGGCAGTGGATGGCGGAGATGTTGCAGATATAGGCGAATTGCGTGCTTTGAAGGAAGAATTGTTCCAGGTGATCCGACAGAATTCCTCCATGACCGACCGGGAGGATTGGAGAGAGGCGGCCCGTAAATATGCCCGGATATGCTGGTATAAGGCCGACAGATTGTTTGAGGCCGCTTTTATGAAAAAGGACGGATTGTGTAAAGCGCTAGAGAATATCGAGACCGGTTTGCCGCAGAAACTGGATGAACGCTTTTTTGACAGTGGAAAAATCAACCTATTGCTGAATATTCTCGTTTGAATTGAAAGGGCAACTATGCTAAAGCTTGAGCAGATCAACAAATTGATGCAGGACCTGGTCAGGTTTGAGGAGCGGGTCGGCAGAAAAATACCGGACGGGATCTGGAACCGTTCATTGAATATTCTGCTCAAGGATGGCAGTCAGGATGTAATCCATACAGTAGAGCTTTTGCAGAATGGGAACAAGGTTTACCTGCAGATGAGCAGTTCGGAAATATTCGATATGATCGGGAGATTATTTCATTTCCATTATGAATATATCCATGAGGCAGCCGGATTAAATGCTATAGACCGATACTTTTTGAGAATAACCGGCTTTCTTTTTGATAACAGGCATATGGATACAGCGGAGCATTACATAGAGCCTGGTAAAGAGCATCGTGCAGAACTTAGCGCAGAGCCCTGGCCGCCGGAATTGGAAAATGCATCAGGGTATGAACAGTGTTTTTTGTATGACTATTGCAGGGATTTATTTGAAAAATATAAAGAAACTGCAGTCATCTGCGAACAAAAGCAAGGTGCAGATACAGACACAGATACAGGTACGGAAAAACTTCAATGTAAATTTTTTAAAACCGTAGATGATTATCAATTGAACTATTATGTCCATGGGAACGAGCAACTGCCTGTATTGGTTTTATGCAATGCATACGGAATGAGCAGGGATATCTGGAGATATACGATCGACTATTTTGCCGGAAGTTACCGCCTGATCATATGGGAGACCCGCGGAACACTGCCGGAACATGTTGGAATGCCGCTGAACGGCTATCTGCAAGCGGAAGACCTCTGCGTGATCCTGGAAATGGAAGGCGTCCAAACTGCAGATTTCATTTGCTGGTGTTCCGGCTTTAAAACTGCAGCGGAATTTTACAGGACCCATTCCGGCAAGGTACGGTCGTTAACGGCTATTTGCGGATATTTTAACCCGATTGGTGACGGGAAGGCAATTTGGACGGAGTTTGACAAGACGATCGGAAAATTATCGTCCATGCTGGCAGGGGATGCAAAGCTGACGGGAAATCCGTTTGTATTGCAGTTGATCAAAAAGCTCTTCAGCTTTAACCTCACTGGAAACAGCTTTGAAAAACGAGGTGTCGAAGTGCCGGACAAACTTTTATCCAATCTTATCGGGTCTGCGGATGTAGAGGTGAAGGCAATCATAACCGCACCATTTGCAGGCCGTGAGACGCTATTGAGTTATGCAAGGCTTACATTGGAACTGCAAAACCAGGATGTTTCCGACGTTCTCGATTTGCTGGAGTGCCCGGTACTGCTTATCCATGCGGGGCTTGACATCATTGCCGATATCCGTACTGCGGAATTTGCTTCCTCCAGGATAAAAAAATGCAGGGTTGAATATCTGCCTCATGCTACTCACTGGTGTCTTTGGGAGGATCATGCGGAGGTGAATGAAATTATTGAGAATTTTTTACACAATGTCCACAGATTATGAAAACGTATGACTGATCATCCTGTACTGCAATGTGAGCTCCGGTTCGCGGATCACAAATCGTCGTAATACAGGAACGGAGGTAAAGATGAATCCGATAAGGTTATCAGTAGGGTACAGCGCAGGTGCAGGAGATTTGCAGAGGTTGCTTGAAGCTTCCGACTGCATTTTCAGTGTATATACCGGAGGGTTGGCCGGGAAGATTGCCGGAGGAAGGCCTCAATACCTGACGGAACTGGATACACTCAAAAAAAACATCGCAATGGCACATGAACGGGGAGTTCGCTTCGAAATTGCCCTGAATGCCCCCTGCGGTCTCGAATCGAAATCCAATACGGGATGGTGGCAGGAAATCCGGGATTACCTCAGGCAGCTTGAAGAATGCGGAGTGGATTATATCATAGCAAGCCACCCTTTTCTCATGAGTCTTGTTAAGGAACACACTAAAATGAAGGTCGTAGCCTCTACGATCTGTGAGATTACCACTGTCCGGTCGGCGTTGTATTATGAAGAGATTGGAGCGGATGTGATCATCCCTTCCATGAATGTGAACTATGATCTGCAGGTTTTGCATGGGATGCGTTCCAAATTGAAAAATGCCGGTCTGAGGATCATGGTCAACGAGCATTGCCTCGGAGACTGTCCCTGGAGGCGTTTCCACCACAGCCATTATGCCCATTCCAATGAGGAGAGGGATTACCACATGCAATGCAAAACCATGTTCCTGAAAAAGCCCTATCTGCTATTGACGAATAATTTCATCCGGCCTGAGGATATCAGAAATTATCTGGATATCACACACGATTTTAAAATAGTCGGACGACTGGTGCCTGTAGATGATCTGGTTTCCAGAATAAAGGCATATTCGGAAGGAACATATGAGGGAAACAGTGTCGAACTTGTTGATTCGGGACTGGCAAAGATCTTCAATATTCCGAACAATAAGCTCGATGGATTGTTCGAACATAAAAAAAGATGCGACAGAATATGCAATGAATGCGGGTATTGTATTGATTTATACGACGGTATCCTGAAAAAAGCCTAAAAAATATAGGAATAGTGGGGTTGATCAAATGGACATGAAAAGCATCATCAGAAAATACATCCGTGAAGAAATCGGCAGCAGGGAGAATTTTAGTGACGATGAATCGCTATATGATAACGGAATACTGGACTCGTTAAAAATGATCCAGTTTATGTTGTTTCTCCAGTCCCAATTTGATATTGTGATGGATCCCTCCCTCATGACGGTAGAAGATTTTGAAACGGTAGACAGGATCGAGGCTTTTGTGCAGAACAGTAAAAAGGCAGGTAGTGCCAATGTTTGAGTATTCGGAGGAACAGCTGGAAAAGAAAAGACTGGCATGCAGTTTTGCAGAGAGCAAGCTTTCTTCCCATCCATCCGGGTTTGCAAATAAATCGGAGCTGTTCAGGCTTTTATGGGAAAGATGCTCGGAATTCGGCCTTTTTATGCTTCCTGTTCCAGTTGGCTTCGGGGGTCTTGAGGAGGATATCGCAGGCATTGCGGCTATTATGGAGGGACTTGGCGAAGGAAGTGACAGTGTCGGAGTGTTGTTTTCAGTGAACGTTCATATATGGGCGTGTATTCTGCCTATTCTGCATTATGGCAGCGAGCAGCAGAAAGGCCGGTATCTGGGAGAAATGATGGAAGGGATCCGTATCGGTGCCCATGCAATATCCGAGGATAATGCAGGATCCGATGTATGGAATCTGGAGGCGACTTATGAGGAAACAGAGGAAGGATATTGTCTTCAGGGGATAAAGAATTATGTGACCAATGCCCCCGATGCCGATGTCTATATCGTTTATGCAAGGCAGAAGGGGACGAAGGGTTTCAAGGGAGTCAGCTGCTTTATCGTTGAAAAGGGGATGAAAGGTTTTACCGCAGGCAAACCGATTGAGAAGATGGGAATGGAGTTGTCTTCCATGAGTTCAATTTATCTGAATGGATGTATTGTTCCTAAACCAAACCTGTTGGGCAAACCAGGACAGGGAATGAATATTTTCAACACCACAATGGAATATGAGCGCACCTTCCTGCTGACCTTCCAGGTGGGTATGATGGAACGTCAATTAAGGCGATGCGTGGGGTTTGCAAAAAAAAGAGAGCAGTTCAAAAAGAGGATCATTGATTTCCAGTCCGTATCAAACCGCCTGGCAGACATGAAAGTAAGACTTGAAGCATCGAGATTATTCATGTATAAGGTGATTCATGAAAAACAGCAAGGGAAAAACATCTATCTGTCTTCTTCCATTGCAAAGCTGTTTATCAGTGAAAGCCTGGTGCAAAATAGTATGAATGCCATGGAGATCCACGGTGCATGCGGCTATATCAGGGAGTATGGGATCGAGGAAGCCTTAAGGGACAGTATGGGTAGCATATTCTACTCGGGGACATCCGATATTCAAAGGAATATTATTGCCGGCATGCTGTGATGACAGGAAAGAAGGGGATGCTGTTTGCTTTTACACGAATTATTGATGGAGACTGCCGGAAAGTTTCCGGAGAATATAGCAATCGAAAGTGAAAAGGAGCATATTTCGTATAGGGAATTGGATATGCTCAGCAGCGGCCTTGCCGGGTTTTTATTACACCTGCAGTGCAGGAAGGAGGACAAGGTTGCAGTCCTTTTAGATAAATCCATTGATGCGGTTCTTGCTTTTATCGGGGTGCTGAAAGCAGGAGGCTGCTACATACCGCTTGATGTATCGGCTCCTGCGGCAAGGCTTCGTTATATTATTAAGGATGCGGGTGTCCGGATCGTGATTACCGACCAAAAGCGAAAGCTGCTTCTGGAGGAAATCATAAAGGATGACCCGGATATACGGATCATTGAGCTGCAGCAGGCGGAGGCAGCCATAAAGCGGGATATTACAGTCAAGTCAAAAGCAGCTGTACAGTTACAGACAGCCATACAACCAGAAGCAGTTGTACAGCAGCAAGCTGCAGTTCAGCAACAAGCTGCAGTTCAGCAACAAGCTGCGATTCAGCCACAAAACGCCTCAAATCAGCAAGCTGCAGTTCAGCCACAAACAACGGGAAATGTGTATGTGTTCAACAGGACCTGCGTCAATGCAGCATCTCAGGGAACCGCTTCCGATTGCTGCGAGGATCAGGCCGCCTATGTTCTCTACACCTCCGGTTCTACCGGAAATCCCAAAGGGGTGGTGCTTACCCATCGGAATGCCCTGTGTTTCGTGGACTGGGCTTGCCGCTATCTGGCACTTGACAGCAGTGACGTACTTTCTTCCCATGCCCCGTTTTATTTTGATCTCTCGGTTTTTGACATCTATGCGGCAATGAAAGCGGGTGCAAAGCTTTGCCTTGTTCCCAAGGCGGCGTCCTCCTTCCCTGCTTCGTTATGTAAATTCATCAGTGAAAACAGAATCAGCACCTGGTATTCTGTACCCTCCGTTTTAATTCAACTTCTGCTTCACTCCAATATGGACCATGTTGACTTGTCCGGTCTGAAAAGAATCATCTATGCGGGAGAGGCATTTCCGGGCAATCTTCTGAAGCTGCTGATGCAAAAGCTGCCATGGGTGGAATTCTACAATTTCTATGGCCCTACGGAGACAAACGTGATCACAGCCTATCATATCAGAGAAAACCCGTCTGAACTGCAGGAGGACATTCCGATCGGAAGTGCGTGTCCATACGCGGAAGTGAGAGTTGTGCTGGAGGACGGAAGGGAAGCCCGGACCGGAGAGCGCGGAGAGCTGGTCGCATGTGGGGATTCTCTGATGTGTGGATACCTGAACAATCCGGAATTGACCCGTAAAGTGATCAGACCGGTAAGCTTGTCCGGGAAACCGGAGAAAAATTATTACTTTACCGGAGACGTGGTTGCTGTTCTTGATGGAGGAATGTACCGCTTTATCGGCAGAAAGGACCATATGGTGAAGATCAGGGGTTTCAGGGTGGAATTGGAAGAAATTGAAGCGGTATTGCTGAAGCAGGGACAAGTCTCCGATTGCCTGGTCCGGTGTGTGGAGGATGAAAAAGGCGCTTATCTCAGGGCATATATACAAGGTGCCGGTGTTGTAAACAAGGATGAACTCCTCAAATTCATGAGGAACAATCTGCCGGAATATATGATTCCCTATGATATCCGGGTGGTTGATGAGTTCAGGAGGAATGACAGAGGGAAAATAGACAGAAGCCAGAATCTCGATTAATGCACTAATGAAGCAAGGACAGAAGCATGAATATAAGTCCGGATATAAAGGCCCGGATATAAGTCAGGAAGTTAATATGGAGAAAAGTAGGATGGACTATGAATTGCTGGATCGAAAAATGACGATCCTGAACCATGAAGGAATAGACCTTACTGAATCAATAAGGAAAGTTCTTGCCAGGAACGATTATACTGTAGCACAGAACAATGAATATTATGCTGCTTTTTCAGGCGACAGGCCCGTATATCCGGACAGGTGGCTCTGTACCAGCGAGCTTGCCGGCAGTGATTGGAAATTCTGTGCTGCACCTTATCTATCACCAAAAGAACTTCTTCTTTTCCCTGACGAGAAAAAACTGGCGGAGGTTGTTGATTCGACAGAAGCCTGGTTTTATTTCAATCCGGCAAAAACCGGCTTGCCTTCAAAGAACAGACTGGAGTTGCTTTTTTCGTATGACAGGCCAAAAGCTGTTTATGGGTTGTCCTATGTTTTCTGCTCGGAAGAACAGGAATTGCTCATCCAGGTGAATAACAGCCACAATCCGCTTCCGATGCGGATATGGGTCAATGGGTCGCTCGTGTTTTTCAGCACAGGCGGGTATATGGTCAGACGAATGGAATCGGTGTTCCGGTTCAATAAAGGCGGGAATGTGATCCTGGTCGAGAGAATAATCGATCCCAGGAAGAAAATCAAGGATAGATATATGGATACTTATTTTTCCATCGGTTTGCGACCGGTAAAACAACTGCTGGAAAACAGGAGGATAGAAGAATATCTTGATCCGCAATATCTTCACAGCCTGGGTTTCAGCAATACGGTCGTGCTGGAAAGAACCGTTATTCACAGCGGAGAAGCAGTCAGATTCATGGTCATCCCCAGAAAGTATTGCAGTGGGCATGGGAATGAATCCATTCAGGTTTCGTTTACGAATGCACAGGATGAAATTCTGTATAGTGTAAATGTTAAATATTTCGAGACGGTTTCCGTTGATCTGGCACCGGAAAACACAGGGATCATCGGAATAACCACATTGGTTTCCGGTTGTTTGGAGATATCGGAAGAATGCTTTTTCCTCATTGGTGATTACCGGCAGATGGCGGATGACTTGAAGCATAAACTGGATGAATTGCCGAAGGCCGGGCCGGAATTGCGTACAAGCATCAGCAGACTGCTTGAAATCCCTGATTTGAGGAACGGTGTTGTGCTAGGCACTTTATATCCGATCGACAGCAATGTATCCTACTGTGTTTTTAAAGCAGTACGGGATATTTGGAGATATTTGTCCGGCTACAAACAGGATCAAAGGATCGAATATCATGATTTGTTCCCGAATGAAGTAATCTTTTTTGCGAAAACCGGAATATATGGTATGTATAAGCCATATGGCGTTTTTCTCCCGAAGAATTATGACAAGAAAAGTCAGTATCCTCTTGTGATCCAGTATGTCGCCGCTTACGGTATTTACCCTGTACCCGGCTTGAATGGCCGGTATTCAGGAGATATGCTTTACGGTCGGGAATTCGGAGATACGATCGTTGCAGTTGTTCCCTGCTTTTATGACCGGTATTCCGATATTGAGCTGATCGGTTTTGCCGATGTCATTCGAAGCATCTGCACACAATTCAGTGTAGATCCTGAAAGAATCAGCCTTGTCGGGTTCTGCGGAAGCGCGTCCATTTGTACACAGGTCATCAAATACCTGCCTTATTTATTTTCAGCAGCAGCATTACTATCGCCGTATATAGATCAAAGCTTTATTACTGATTCGTTACGGGAAAACACTTCAAATATGGAAATATTGCAATTAAGCAATAGTGAAAAGGGCTTGTTCCCAGCTTCCCTCCAATATCTGCATAGCTTCGGCAATGTGGACTTCTGGTATACGGATACGTTTGAGCACGAGGAATTTTTCAACTGCTTCCTTTCCATAAAACTGCTGAAAAAGCTAACTTCCAGGAGAAGAAACCGTTTCCCGCGCAAAATCAGCTTCAGATCGGAAATTCCATCCTTTGGCAGGGCATACTGGCTCAGGAGCTCTTTCGCACATGATGGACAGAATGAGCAGGACGGGCGGAATGGACGGAAGGATATACTGGTGCAGGGAGAAATTGTGTCTGGCGATGAGATTAAAATCAGTTCACCCTTTAACAGGAAGGTCACAGTTTATTATAACAGGGATGAAATGGGCCTTGAACAACAGATCCGCCTGATAGTCAATCAATCGGAAAAGGCTGTTTGCCTGAAGGGCCTGACTGGCCGAATGATGATAGATGTTTTTGAAAACAGCTGGGAATATCAGGTCAGAGAATTGAGTTTGAATGATTTTGACTGCGAGTACAACTCAGTTGACTGCCATGAGCACAGCATGGGGATAAAACAGGTTTATACGGGACAGTATCTGGTCCTGACGGATGAAATGCCGGGTTATTTTCAGAAGGACTATACGGATAATTTGAAGATCCTTCTGGACCGCGCCCTGAAAAACCCTTTGCAAGAGAAAAATGTAAGAAGAGTCGTCTCATTTGAAACTCTTTCAGCAGAGATACTTCAATGCAACAACTTGATTTTCATTATGTACCCGGGTTTTGTTCCACCGATTTTTAATAATGAAGCAGCCAAACTTCCATATAAAAATAATGAAATCAAACTTCCTTTGGAAGTAGATGAAAAAGGAATACGTTATGGCGGACATGATTTCGCCGGCTGCTGCTATGCTCTTGTAAAGGCGCCGAATCCCTATAATCAGGAGTTTACAGCACTATATGCGGCTTTTGATTCTGAAGCAGCGCTGGAAGGTTTGAATGAGTTTTTGAAGAGGTTTGACACTGACCTGCTCTTTTATCAGGATGCAGTGATATTTCATCAGGGTGGATACAGTGTCTTCCAATAGCAAACGATGTGTTCCGCAGTATGGCTTTCATGCGGAGAAGTGATACGGAGAAATGATGCGGAGAAAGGATTTGGGGGCTGCGATGTTGGATGTTGCTTTGGTTCATGCACCAAGCGTTTATGATTTCAGAAACAGAGACGATATCCTGTTTGCCTATCTTGGGAATTCGGACAGTGTCCATGTGAGTCCCATATTTGAAATGCCGCCGTTGGGGATTATTGCCATTGAGCAATATCTTATATCAAAAGGGAAAAAAACTGTTTTTTTTAATATTGCCTCCCATATGCTGCGGCAGAATGATTTTGATGTGGAGGACTTTTTAAGGAAGCTTGATGCGAAATTGCTGGGCATTGATTTGCACTGGCTCGCCCATGCGCAGGGAGCATTGGAACTGGCGGAGATATATAAAAGATTTCATCCGGATGCGAAGGTCTTCTTGGGCGGTATCAGTGCGTCCTACTTCCATAAGGAAGTCATTCAATATCCTCAGATCGATTATATTCTGAGGGGCGTGGATACCCTGGCGTCGGTAGAGCTGCTTTCAAACTCGGACGATCAGGTGGAGCAACTGAGAAATATACCAAATCTTACATGGAAACAGGCAGGACGTGTTATTATCAATGAAATTCGGCTGGATTCCGGCTCCTATTCGGTAACCATCGATTGGAAACGGCTGTTTGAAGGAAAGACGGACCGGATGACCCCATATAACATGGTAATACCACAATACGGGTGTGAGTATGACTGCCGTTGGTGCGGCGGAAGCCGGTACGCCAACAGGCG
>WSSedL1CaDRAFT_10000144_pt1 | contig 47565 bp, 46 predicted proteins | sample WetSurSL1Cattail_FD_9464 | JGI IMG/M metagenome (IMG submission 9464)
GTTAAAATTACAATTGAATTCATATTTTACTTTTCAGGTAATTTATTGTTTTTAGTTCTTCATTTCGCTTATGTTCTTTCATCATTTTTTTTAAAAGTTTGTCAATTGTTATACCTTGACAACCACCATTCCTCAATTTTCTTAATGCAGCTATCCAAAGTTCCTTGCCTGTACCTATTGTGAGAAGGTCATATTCTTCGCCATCGGCTTCGGTCCAAATTTTATTTTCTTTTGGTCCTCCTCCATAAAGTTTGCAAGCAATTTCAGTAAGTGCATTCCACCACTGGTCTTCTGTGATTTTAACATCTTTGATTAAGCCCGTCCATGCAATAGACATTTGTGTTAATCCTCCTAATAACAAGTAACATTCATTCAGTGCTACTTTCCAATTATTGTATGAATTGCTTTTGCCGTAAATAACATTGGCAACATTTGAATATTTTTTTGAGTAAACCAATTTTCCTAATTGAGTTGCATCAACAATATCAATGTTTCCTGAATAATTGTTTATATAGTCTCTCAAATTATTTTCAGAAAGTTGATTGAATTTGTTAAAAATAGGGATAGCACTTTTGATGTTGCTTCTATTGTAATAAAGAAAATCACCAATTGCATGTTTTACAATGTAGTCAGAAAGTATTCTGTCAATGGGAATTTCCACAGTGGAATCCTTACTTAGAGATTCCAACAAAGCTGATGCAGTTTTTGCAAGAAATTTTATTTGCAATGTAGAAGGAAATTTGCTCCAAAGGCTTTCTCTCTTTTGGTAGTTTAAAACATTTCCGTATTCAGTATCACTAATCTTCTCTAACAACTGTGGATTGATAGTATGGCCATCAATTATTAAATCAAATAGCTTGTATATTTTTTTCTGTGGTTCTTTGAATCCATCTAAAATTTTATTGCCGTTCGCAATTGACTTCAACCATACTTGTTGCCAATGAGCATTTGTGAAGTCTATTTTTTCCAATTCCGACGAATCAGCGTGACAAAGTTTCCCTGCAATATCGATCAGTCGCTTATCTCCATTTGAAACTGTAAAATCAATAATTGCTTTTGGTTTAACTCCATTAAGAATAATTTCAATGCCATCAAGCGAATCATTATCAGTGTCAACTTTTAATTGCTCTGCAATTGCTAATTCAAAAGGATACTCTTGAATTAAAAGTGTGGAATGAAAATTATACCAACTTCGCTTTACGGCAAATTCTTTAAGTGTTGCAAACTTTGATTTGTCATAGTTCGTTGGCAATTGAGATATGAAATGCCTTTCTGATTCCTTGGTACCATCAATGCTTGAATGAATAATTTTTAATGTTTCAATATCTGACTGCAACCAATTAAAAACTACCGTTGCACTTTCAGAATTTATTTTGATTAAGAATGTTTTAATTCTGTCTCCAATTAATTGAGTCCACCAGTTGGAAGTTGATTCGCTCAACTGACGAAATAAGGTTGTAAAATCCGCCCTCTTTGTTTTTGGTACTGAAAATAAATTATTATCAAGCCACTTATTTACTGCTATTACTAATTTGTTTTCACTATCTCTAAAACTTTTCAAATTAAATTGCTTGATAAGCGGAATGTCTGTTACATCACCATTCTCAATTAACTTACTGATTTTATCAACTAACTTTTCTTTGAATGCAACTCCTTTTTTTTCATCAGGTGAATATTCAGCAATTATATGAGAAAGTGTGTTTAGTTTTTTTAAATCCTCAGTAGAATCAATCTCCTCAAAAGTTTTTATGACAATTGCAATTTTATCAATGTCAGTTCTTGACAAATGTTTTGTTTCAAGTATATCCCGAAATAATTTTATTCTTTGACCAGCACTTATATCACCAGCTAAGAATTGTTCAGAAATATCAGTTAGGGTATGTGTGTCATTCCTTCTGATTAAGCAAAAACCTCCTTTAAAAAATTTACTCTCAACGTTTTCAGGAGTTGTTATGAAATTTAGTTTCCCTTCTGGAATAGCAACTACATTAAAATAAATTCCAAAGTTCAAAGTTTCTTTTTCTGATAGAGATAGTACTTGCCAGAATTTAATAACTGCTTGCTCAAAGTTCTCTTCTCCAACCCAAATTATTGTATTCTTAAAGTCGTCTGCTTTTTTAAAACCGTGTATGGCTTTATTAAATCTTTCTTGGAATCCGTTTGGAAGGACTATTTCGCTTAATTCCTTAGGATTAAATTTTATTGGTGCGATAGAAATTGATTTGTCAATTTCATTTGGTAAATATTTGAAAAGTGAGCCAATGTCAGCTATTGAATCAATGTCTTTTTTTGAGATGAGTAACACATGGGAGAAAGCTCTTCCTGCTCTTACGTCAGGAGATTTGTCTGGAAACGTCTTCATCAACAAAAAAAAATCGTCTTGCATGAAACCTCTGATCGAAGGTTTCCAAGCAACACCTCCTGCCTGATCTTGAAGATTTGTGTTAAACGCTATACTTCGAGCAATAGAAATATCAGGCATAGTGGTCTGTAGTAAATCCCATGCCTTTTTGCTGTTTTCACCGCATAGCGATTGGTGAATAATTATTTCCACTATAATACCTCCGAAATAAGTTCTGTAATGTCATTAGTTTTTTGTCCATCTTCTTTAACCAAATAACCAAAATTTTCCGAACCTTCATTCTGATATTTCTCTTTGTTTTCTTCACTGTCTAAAGGGAATCCTTGTGCTGATAGTCCAATTATTTTCAAATTTTCGGCTTTCCAATTTGATTCAATAAAATTCAGCAGTAATGGTAAATTCTTTTGCAAGACTAGTTTTGGCCTTTCTTCTGTTTCTAATTCATCCCAACAAGTGAGAACAACTGCCAATTTAATTTTTGAATTTTTAAAATGATAATCATGCTCTTTTGAATGTAAGAAAATCTGTAACAATTCAATTAATGCTGATTGGTCGGAAATAGAATAAGGAATCTCAATAACTTCACTACTTCCTTTTGTGTGTTCAGCAGTGACAGTTATTTTGCTTATGTCAAGTTGCTCACTGATATTGTTAAGACGGATAAAAAATATCCAATTATCACTCTCCTTTATTGCATCCAACCATTTATTGTTAACCTCTCTTGAATTTATTATTGTATTTATTTGTTCTCCACCATAATCAGGACAAATAAGATCTATCTTCTGCCCTCCAACTTGAATGGGTAACATAAGATTAACACTTCTATCAGGAAATGTAGGTTCTGGTTCGTCTCCATTTGCAAGTGCTTCTCTTGCGGCTGTTATTGCAGATAAATCATCAACAGGTTTATAAAGTGAAAGTTTGCTTTTTCGCTTTATCAACCTTGAATAAAACTGAGCAATAAAAACAGTTTTTGATGAATGTGGTTTGCCAATTATTAACAATGATTTATTCATGTCCTTTGTAGTTAAGAAATAAATCGTTTTTGTTATTTCCAGTTACTACTAACTCTTTTCCTGACGGCACTAATATCTTTTTGAGTAACCAATCAATTACTTCCAAATTATTTTCATGAACAAGTTGATCAGGGTCGTCAGTTGAAAAATTACTAACGTCAATTTCAGTATAGTTTGTAAATAAACTTTGAAGCTCTTCCTTTAAAGAATCTTTTATCCTTGGGTGAACCTCTCCCTTCTTGTCCGACTTTGACCATACGGCAATAACAGGTCTGTCTTTTAAATCATGTTGTAGCATTTGTGCTATGTCAATGATTTCTGACTTGGCCAAATTCTTTCTCTTAATTAAATCTACACAGTCAATAAATATAATGAACCCATTTGAGCTTTCATAAACCCACCTTGCATTTTCCGCATTGGCATCATCTCGATTTTGCGACCAATAAGAAAATACTTCGCCTGATGCATCCGAAAGGAATACATCTTTTAGTTGGTCATCTGTATTTCGCAAAGCGAAATGCAGTAAGCGATAATATTGAGAAGGAGTTGGGTCAGGAAAAGCTACTTTGTTTTTTAGTACTTTAAGTTTATGATAGAGTTCGTCCCAACCTAATATTGTTTTTGTACCTGTAAAATTGTAGTCCTTGAATTTTTTTCCATTCAATAATAGCGTGTATAGCATCGCAAGAAAAGTTGTCTTACCTGCATCTGCTTTACCAACAACACCAATTAAAATAGGAGTTGTTCTTCTGCTAACTTGTTCTATGTCATTCATCATGAATGGCTCACCTGTCCAAGTAAGATTTGTTTTTTTTGATTCCTTCTTGGTCTTTTCTTTATTTTCGATTTTAATGGAATTATTTTTTAACCAGAACTCACATTTTGTATAATCCTCATGTCCTTCATGACAATGAGGAGGAGCCGCACAATCTGAATTTGAACATTTCTCTGCCATAATTATTTGCTTGTTGAAATTTTTAACGATTGTAAATCATGAAATAACCAAATAGTAAAGTCAGATAATGTCATTTCAGCAGTGTCAGTAAAGCCAACGAAAGTCTTAAATTCTTCAGAAGTGTATTTATTCCAAACCAACCCTTTAATGAAATTTAAGAGTGAGATTCTACCAAGTTCCGCTGATGGTTCACTAAAAATATTTTTGAGTTCTGTTCTTGAAAGTTCAATCTGTTTAAGAATTTCTGACACTTTTATTTTTTTGTTTTCATCTTTAACCAAAGACCTGTGTGTTTCTCTTAGAAAAAATTCCACACTTGTTGGGTAAATTGTTGGAACAAAATCAGAATAATCATTAGCAAGTGAAATTTGTAAAAGTCCATTCTGCTGGCCTCTATAACTTCGCTTAAGCGAAAGAGAATAACATGATTCTTTCCACCAGATTAATTGCGTTCTCATTTGAAGCAAACTATTGCTTTCTAAAATATCAGATTGTGTTTGAACTAATAATTTATTTACTGCTTCTTGAATCAGAGTTTGATTAGCAGATAATTCTTTTGCTTGTGCTTTAAGCGACTTATTTACAACTTCCGCAATTCCTTGAGCTGCTCTAGGCGCAAATTGCCAAGACCAATTACTTGGATTATTTGTCCAATAAGGATTTGGTTCTGTATAATTTGGATTACCATCTGCTTTATGAGGACCAGAAGCATCTTCCAACTTTTTCTGCAATGTGTCTTTATCAATTGTAACACCTGTCAACTCTTTTATTTCAATACTTAGCACTTGGAGTTTTGAGTCTGAGGGAAGTGACCACCTTTCAATAGCTGTGTTTTCAATTGTTTCCCCTAACGACAATAAAAAATTCGTAACCAACTCTTTTTCTTTACCAATAAGTTTGAATTGTTGCTGAATATTGCGACCGGTAAGCCAAATTAAACAAGCAGAGCTTGTTTCATTTGAAACGGCTTGTAATGCTTCAAGCATAACAGCGCGAATAAATGTTACTGGGGTGTCTTTGCAGTTGGTTGTAAAGACACTCCAATTTTTGATGATTAAATCTTTCACCTCAATAATATCTGGGTTGTCGGCTGGAACATCAGGATCTAAAGCTGTGAGAGTGTAGCTTAAAATTTTTGATTTACTCTTGGTTAGCTTCTTTGTTATATCGTCTGCTGTTTTTTTGATCTTACCAAAATAACCTTCGTCAGTTATTGGAAGTAAGTTGGCATCTAAAAATTCTTGTAACATGGGCTCATTAATTAATTAAATTATTCATTTAACGATTTATGTTTTAGACAAAGCAACATAAAATTAAACAGAATTGTTGAAAGTGCAAATGTTTTATAACTAATTATTTGGCATTTTCCGTAACCCTCTTCCTTCCTTTCCCTTCTCCTTTTCCTGCATTCTTTTTATCATTTTTCAAACTTTCATCCTTTTTTGCCCAATCCAAATACCTGTAAAAAGTTGCTCGACTAAGCTCAAGCGTTTTTGCAATATCGTCAACCGATAATTTTTCTTCTCTTGGCATTTTATTATTTTCCTTTGTCAGATGTAAGGCAGCTTTAGCTTTCTTTTTCGCTTCCTCAGTTAACCCTTTCTTTTTCCCTCCAATTCTACCGTTCTCCCTGGCTCGTTTTAACCCTGCCAATGTTCGTTCCCGGATTAGCTCTCTTTCAAATTCTGCAAATGATGCAAAAAGGTTAAAAATAAGCCTTCCCTGAATGGTGGTGGTATCAATATTATCATTGAGGCTAATAAATTCTACGCCTTTCTCCTTAAACAAAGCCATTAGGTCGACGAGATGACGTAAAGATCTACCCAATCTATCCAGCTTCCAGACTACAACGGTATCACCATTTCGAAGAATGGTTAACATCCTGTCTAATTCCGGCCGTTCTTTAACTGCGCTTTGTTTCTCCTGGAATACTTTTTCACATTCAAATTTTTGTAAAGCTTCCAATTGAAGTTCCAAATTTTGGTCTCTTGTAGAAACCCTGGCATATCCTATTTTCATCGTACTTATAAAACGTTAAAAGAAGAAACAACATTGTGAGATGTCAACGTGAGACAATTATAATAAAAATCTTTTAAACTGCAGTTCCAGGGCTGATAAATATTTAGACTTAATGTTGTCAGGTTAAAACAGTATCACTAAACGATATAATATTAAGACGATTTGGTAAAAACAGCCAGCCGCCAATCGAATAGACGGCTCCGCCAGTGTTAACTGACGGAGTGCGCATGTTATAAAAAATGCAATAGCAGGCCAATTTAGCTAATTAGAGCCAATAAAATGACTGGTTCAAAAGCCGATTTAATAAGATATGGATTATTACGTGCTAAAGAAAGCTATGATGATGCCAAGATTTTGGCAGATAAGGAAAGATGGAACTAATTTAGGCATTTTATCCCATTATCAGTTCTGACAATTCGGCGGATACGGACCCCCTAATAAAGGTAAACAAGAAAAATAACTGCTTCAGATTGAATTCGGAGCATATTGCCCCTCTTGTTTATCGGTAACCATAGTTTTGGTTCCTTCGTGGTTTTTTATAAACCATTAAGCAAAGCGACAAATGGCAGGAAAACCAAAACTTATGAGTCAGATAAAACAATTATTACAATTACACCATCAGGGCAAAGGCCGAAAATTCATCGAAAAGAGCCTTGGGATAAGCAAAAATAAGGTTCAGGCTTATCTTGATAAACCTTAAAGGGGTCAATATGCCCGAAACAGGTGGTCAGTATCACCGAAATATCCAGGCAATAAGGATACATAAATATGGCGGGGCAGAGGAATTGGTTTATGAAGATGCCCCTATGCCGGAAATTAACCCGGATGACTTCCTATAAACAACAAGGCCCCTGAAACAATCAGGGGCCTTGTTTAATTTATAAAGATAGAAAGTTACTTAACAACAAGTTTTGCGTTATATTGCTCATTGCCATTGGTTACTTTTACCAGGTAGAGTCCATTGTTCAATTTACCACCAAGGTTTAAGCTATTGGTCGTACTGCTTAAAATATCGCTGTAAACCAATTTGCCGCTTATATCTGTAATGGTAATAATTGCCCCATCGGCTGAAACATTGCTGAGGTTGATAGAAACCTGACTGTTCCTGTCAGCAGGGTTGGGAAACATTATAAAGGTGCCTTCACCATTTGTTTCGCCATCAGTAGCAGCCAAAACACTCTTGGTAGTTCCACAACCTGTAGGAGGTGTAGTTGCATTACTTCCGTAGATAGCAAAATTGCCTGTTTTTGAAACCAAAATAAAATGAGTACCATCCCAGTTTGCATAATAACTTCCATCCAATCCGGTTATGCCTGAACCTTTAATGGTGAAAGATGGGGATGCGGAAGCGAAGGTATTGGTAGTAATCGGAATTAGGCTTAAATACCAAGGCGATGCATTGAAATTAAATGCACAATTGTACAATCCTTTATTGGCCAAATCCCAATTGATGGCTAAAGTATTTACAGTGGTTAAATTTGGGCCTCCGGTGCCGATAACATATGCATGCATAAATGTAGCAGTGAAGGTTGGTAAGGCAATGCTTCTGGGAACCCCAAATAATTTAGCCAGGGAACATTCTGTTGTAAATGTTGCACTAATGGTATGAGCTGCTGCTGTTAAATTGCTAAAAGTGTACGAAATAACAGGTCCCTGAGATACGCCATCCACTATAACATCACTTATTTTATAATTTGTTGACGGGGTAATGGTATACGTTTTACTACTACCTTCTAACAATAAGATTGCATCCGATGGAGAAATAGAACCGCCAGTTCCAGCAGTTGCTGATATTGTTGTAACAGTAAGTGTTTTTATTTTAGTGGTTTTCGAAAGATCACTACTTGCGTATATTGAATCACCAGCTTGGAATGCTGTAATAGTAAATGTACCAGGTTTCTTTAGCGTAATCTGGTCACCATTTATTGACGCAATTGTGGGATCAGAACTTGTAATTGTGACAGGTAAACCTGAACTTGAAGAAGCCTCTACTTTATAAGTTCCGTCGCTATTTAAAGTAATAATATTTAAACTAACAGATTGGCGTTTTTTAAAGGTTGTATAAACGGTATGATTTGCCGCAATCTTTGAAAATAGAACAACTCCAGAAGTAGAAGAAAGATCAATGCTATTTCCATCCACCTCAATTTCAGCAATTGTATCGCCCATGTTTGCCCAGGACATTATAAATACGTCTGCACCCTCTGCGAATGTAAAGGTACCGCATGGCAATAATTCACTGGAAAGGGCTGGAACGACAGTACCATTGCCGGTTTTTGAGGTTGTTACTGTATGAACAGTACCGCCAGTATACTCAAATTTTGCAGTAAAGTAATTAAAATTACCAACATCTGTGCGGAACTTAAGAATCTGAACACCTGCAGATAAAGGAATATTAGTTACAACTGTGGTACCTTTTTTGCTCCAACTGCCTGTGGAAAGGACATGTACATATTTGGTTACATAATTGCCATTGGATTCGATATGAAACACTCCATCGATTTCTAATGCTGATGCAGTAGTTAGAGTGAGTGTATACAGGCCTGAATTTTGCACATTTACCGTATAGTTCATCCATTCGCCTGATATGGTGTAACCAACGTCAGCAGTCGCCCCCTTCCCTTCAACATCAACCCCTTCATTTTGTCTGTCACTACCAGCGGCAGGTCCTTTATGGAGTGCATCCAAATCATGGTAAGCAACCATTTCACCCCCATTGTCAAAGTTTGATAGAGTGATTGTCCCAGGTATCGTAGCTGGTGTAATAGGGTCAGGATAAGGAGTTTCTGCTGGCAGTAAATCCACAACATGCACAGTTATCGGAAGAGACACATTTGATTTCGCTCCCATAGAATCTGTAGCAACTGCAGTAATTACATAATCCTTAGCTGTTGTCGGTATCCATTCGATTCTAAATGGAACTCCTGATAACGTAATAAGATATGTCGGATAACCATTTCCAATACTGACACCATCAACAAAAAATTCAATTGAGTTAATATTATTAAAAAATCCAGTTGAGTTAATCAAATTTTGATTAGAAATTCCAGTAGCCCCAAGAAACATCCTGTTATTTGTTAAACAATAACCAGTGGGTAACTCAAAGTCCCAATAGCCATCATCAGGTATATATACATTTACAGCAGGTTTCCAGTTTCCGGAAGAATTCCAGACATCTGCAGGATTTGAAAAATATGCTTTTATTTTACTTCCTTCTTCAGTAGTATTGTCCCAACTATTAGAACCTCCTGAAAAAGCTCCTACACCGGGTTGAAGTGCAGCTGAAGCTTCCTTTTTATCACTATAATTCCAATTGCACCAGCTTATATTGTTTGCTTTCATGAAATCTATCCATGTTTGAGTTTCTGGGTAATCAATTGTACCATCACCAGAATAGGTAGTTGTTCCCCATTCCGACACAAAAACAGGAAGGCCGGCGTTCAAAGCAGCTGTAACCCGGTCTCTATAATCTTGCTTATGAGAAGCAGCATAGAAATGAAAGGCATACATTACGTTTTTTGCATTATCACCGGTAAGACGATCAGCAGCAACACTTGCAAGATCAGAACTATAAGAAGGATCACCAACTATAATTACAGCATTTGGATCATTAGCGCGAATTATTGGTATGATTGTTTCCGCATATGATTTTACTGTAGCCCAGTTTACACCGCTGGGTTCGTTGCATATTTCATATATTACCTGCTTTTTACCTGCATGCTTGCCGGACATATAGGCCCAAAATTCCTTTGCTAATGGCAAGGTGGTTGGATCGGAAGGATCTGGGACTGGAGCTAATACATGCCAGTCAATGATGCAATAAATACCGAGAGCACCACATTGGTCAACCAGGTTATCAATGTATCCTTTCCAAAAATCAGGGTTTCCATCATAACCAAGAGTTGTCGCGTAACTATCTTTTTTTAAGGATGGGGCCAGTGCCAAGCGAAATACATCAATACCCCATTTATTAACTAATAAACTTAATGAATTAAAATTATAATCTTCGGTGTACCATTGGATACCTTGAGAACTCATTCCGCGAAGCTGAATGGGTGTGCCAGATTCATTGACTAGGTTTGTACCTGAAACGCTTAGCCTGCCGTTTGCTTCAAGGGGCGATTGGGCCGAAATACGAAGAGACCCAAAAATGGCCATACATAATAATATAACTGAAACTTTTAGGCATTGATAAGCCAATGGCCATTTGTGAGGGCTTAATCCTCTTTTGGGTGTAACTTTTTTGTAAGAGTTTTTCATGTGTTTATAAGGTTAAAGGTTTAATTATTTAAATTGAAATTAACGTGCGGCAAAGGTAAGCTTACTTGGAGGGATATGAGGGTTACAAATGTTTATTAATTGTACACTTTTGTTCATAATTATTCGACCTACAATAATTAAGTTATTAAATTACAGCATTTTAACCTTAAATACGTGACTCTACTCAAGATACAGTGTAAATTGGAACGAAGCGATTGACATAAACTAAGTTACGTCAATTAAGGGCAAAGCATTTGTTACTTTGAAAAAAATAAGACTCCTGTTCCACCAACATACGGTAGTTCTGCCCTACGGGGTAATGGTGCCGCCTGTTGTGGCTTCATCTGTAATTGCATAATATCCAAATTGAAGCGTAAATGTTACATTAATATTATGACTTACAGTTACATTGCTGAATGTGTACGAAGTAATAGCCCCCCGTCAACCGTAACACAAGATTATCAATGTATTTTTTCCAAAAAGCTGGATTCCCATCATAAGCAAGTGTGGTCGGCCAACTATCCCAGTTGTGTATAAGAAACCAATGGATTTGAAAATTTATTGGACAGTCTTTTCATATTCCGATGGGCTGATACCAAATTGTTCAGTGAAGCATTTGGTAAAATAATTCCGGCTGTTGAAACCAACCATTATGCTTACTTCTGAAATACTGAGTTTACCTTCGTAAAGGAGCCTGGAGGCCCTTTTTAGCCGGATTGTTTTGATGAATTCGGTGGCGCTTAAGTCAGTTAGGGCTTTAAGTTTATTATGTAAAAGTGTCCGGCTTACGTACATTTCCTTAAAAAAAACTTCCACATCGAAAAAAGGATCGTCCATGTGTTTCTCTACAACTTCCATTGCTTTGTTAAGGAACTTTTCGTCTACAGAAGTGATAGCTATTTCTTTAGGCTCAACAAATATTTGTTTGCTAAACCTTTCGCGCATCCTATGACGCGATTCAATGAGGTTACAAACCCTTATTTTAAGCACCTTGGCATTAAATGGTTTTGTAATGTAATCGTCAGCCCCAATCTCATACCCCGATATTTTTACTTCTATGGAAGAAAGCGCAGTAAGCAGGATTATTGGGATATGGCTTGTCCTTTTATCTGTTTTGAGGGTCTTGCAAAGCTCAGTGCCTTGCATGCCAGGCATCATAATGTCGCTTATAATTAGGTCGGGGCTGGAACCGAAAGCAGCTTGAAGCCCTTCTAATCCATTTGTGGCTTCAATAACCCTGAAATCGTCGAGCATTATGCCAATGATGAACGAACGAAGATCGGCATTGTCTTCTACTACAAGCAATAGTGGTTTTTGTGTATCATTTTTCCTTGTTGGCGGTAATGGTACCACCTTTATTTCTTCGAGGTTATGCACCATCTGAATATCTTCATCAAGGTCCCTTATATCTAACGGCAAGGTAATAGTGAAGGTAGTACCTCCTTCACTAAGTGCGTCCGGTTTTTTTTGGTTGCTTTTAACTAGGATAGTGCCATTATGCATTTCAACCAATTCTTTAACAAGAGCAAGGCCAATACCAGTTCCACCTTTGTTATGTTCGGCGGAATCCACCTGATAAAAGCTCTCGAATATTTTATTGATGCTTTCTGCTGGTATCCCAATGCCGGTGTCTGAAACTTCAATACATACAGATTTTGAGTTTAGGTTTTCAGCAAGCCCGTTTTGGGCTACCATAATTGAAAGCTGTACATAACCTCCTTGGGGTGTGTACTTGAATGCATTTGAGAGGAGGTTATAAACTATTTTTTCAAGTTTGTCGACGTCGAACCATGCATATAACGAATCACAATTTGTTTGGATTAAAAAACCAATATTTTTTTGTTGTGAGAAGGTCTCGAATGACTGGGCAATTTCGCGGCAGAAACTAATTAAGTCGCCGGGCGAAGGGTAAAGCTTTAAGTTGCCTGATTCGATCTTGCGGAGGTCCAATAATTGGTTTATGAGGCGCAATAGACGTTGGGCATTACTTTTTATCAACGAAACCTGCTGTTCCTGAATAGGTGTAAAGTTCTGTTTTTTGCCCATTAAAATTTCTGTAGGCCCGATAATCATTGAAAGTGAAGTGCGAAACTCATGGGAAATGTTAGTAAAGAACTTGAGCCTTACATTGTTCATTTCTATTTGTTTTTCCGATTCCAAATGTTGCAAGGCAAATTGTCTTTTCAGTTTTTCGCGGTTCTGAATAAATCTTTTGTACAATATAAGGCTGGTTATAATGAGCAATATATACAGGGAAAAGGCCAATTTGCTCAACCATAATGGAGGAAGAACGTGTATTTTTACTGATACCCCTTTGTTATTCCATATGCCATCGTTATTTGAAGCTTTAACATGAAAAATATAGGTCCCTGGCGATAAGTTAGTGTAAGTGGCCTCCCGTTTGTTAACCGCAACGTTCCAATCCTTTTCAAAACCTTCAAGTTGATATGCATATTGGTTCTTTTCAGGCTCTTCAAAATTTAACGCTACAAAATCGAATGTTAGTACATTTTGGCTGTATTTTAAAGTGATTTCCTTTGTTTCACTTATGTTTTTGGATAGGATATTACTTCCAACGAAATTTTCCGATTTATTAAATAATTTGAAATCGGTAATCACCACGGTGGGGATAAATTTATATTCTTTAATACTATCTGGTAAAAAGTAGGTAAGCCCGTCCTGTCCGCCAAAATACATTTCTCCCGAGGTTGCACGATAGCATGCGTTGAAAAAGAATTGGTTGCCCTGTAAGCCGTCGGTTTGATCAAAAACCTTTATATCTTTAAAGTCTTTGGGGTTTAGTTTCACTAATCCATTGTAGGTGCTTATCCATAGGTAGTTATGAGGCCCTGGCAAAATACCGGTGATAGCATCGGAAGGTAGCCCGTCATTTTTTGAGATGACCTTTGTAAATACTTTTTTGTTTTTGTCGAAAACGCTCAATCCCATACTTGAACCTAACCAAAGCTGTTTCCCATCATCATATAAAGTCCAAATAACATCGAGGCTTTCGTTATTAGAACGTCGTTGGGTGTGGTGATAATTTGTAAATGTTTTTCCCAAATTGGGCGACAGGCTTACACCATCCACAGAGGTTACCCAAAGGTTGTTGGAACTGTCAATGTAAACTTTGTAAACCCAGTTGTGGGCGTCAGAAAAGCCGTAATTATTTTGCGGATAGCTTATCCTGCATGTCTTTCCGGTTTCGGGGTTAAACCGGTTGACCCCCCTGCCATGAATAGCCAACCAGAGCTGGTGTTCCTTATCTTCGCATATGGAACGCACATCATTACCTGAAAGACTTTCCGAATCGGATGGTTGATGATTGAAATTTCTAAATTGCCCTGTTGAAGGCTCGTACATAAAAATACCACTTGCGTATGTGCCAAGCCAAATACGCCCTTTGCTATCCTGAAATATACAGAATATGGTACCTGTGGGCATAGTGCCTTTTGCTGTCGGTAAATCGAAATAAAATTTTTTTGTATTAGTCTTTAGGTCAATAATATCGATGCCATTATCAAAATACCCTACCCACAGGTTATTCCGGTTATCTTTTAATACTGCCGAAACACTTTGTTGCGAAAGGCTAACCGGTTGGCACATGTCTTTTCGTAATACATTAAATCCTTTTTTGTTTATGACATAATTAACACCCCCTTGCAGGCTTCCAGCCCATAGTATACCTTGTCTGTCCATGAAGAGGCAGGATATACTATTGTTTGATAAACTATTATGGTTGCATTCTTGATGAAAAAAGGAATTAATTAAGCCAGTTTGTTTACTGTAAGCATACAGGCCGTTTTTAGTTGCAATCCATATGTTTCCATGATCGGGTAGGAGGTAGTTTACCCTTGGGTCAAGTTGTTTACTATTAAGGCTCCTGTATTGTTTGGTGGTTTTGTTAAATACTAATATACCTGAAAACCTGGAAGCCAGCCATAGTTCGTTGCCTTCATCCAAAATAAACTGGATGGAATTGTCCCCAGGCACTTTCTGCGTGCGGGCTGGCAAAGGGTAATGGGTGAAAATACCCTTTTTGATATCAAGCATCCCTAAGCCATCGCGCTCATATCCAATCCACAAATTACCTTGTTTATCCGATGAAATTGAACGTATGTTTTTTAGGTTGCCAGATGGTTTGTTAATGGCCATTTTGCCTAATGACTTATTGTCAATGAATTGTGTGAAGCTATTATTCTGCTTATTGTATAAATTCAACCCTTCAAGTGTTGCAACCCATAAGTTGTTGAATATGTCCTCGGTAATGTAAGTGATATAGTTGTACGAGACGGTGTGCGGGTTTGAAGGGTCGTGCCTGTAAGATGAAAATGAATTTGAATTTTTTTTATACTGGCTTAAACCTCCTCGTATGGTGCCGATCCAAAGTACCCCTTCGTGGTCCACATAAAGGCAGTTGATAGAATTGTCGGGCAAGGAGGTAGAATCTCCAGGAGTGTTACGAAAAACTTTTATTTGATATCCATCATAACGGTTTAGCCCATATTCGGTGCCAAACCAGATGAAGCCATCCTTGTCCTGCACTATGGCATTTATATCGGTATTAGACAGGCCTTGTTGTCGGGTAATATTAGCAAATTCAAGGTTGCGTTGGCCAATCAAAATAGTAAAATTGCAAACCGCAACAATAACCACAAAACAGTGCTTATAATTCATGATTTTTATGAATAATTAATATGTAGCTGTAGAAGTAGTGAAAATACAATCAGGGTTTACCTAAATTTAAACGCAGCAATATTTTTTATTTTTTTAGAAAAGTCAAAAATTAAAACAAGCATTGATTGGGTCGGTAATACCTTCCACAATACGCGATGCACTTAATGCCATGCCTATTACGAAAGACTGATGCCCATGCCAACCTGAAAAATGTTGTAAGCCAAAGTGGGGATCACATTCAGGGAAAGGGGTTCGGCAATACCACCGAGACCCCACGACACTTTTTGGCCTGTGGATAGTTTGGTGCTTGTTGATGGTTTGGTGATGTCATTGTAGATAATTTTTATTACCTTCAGGTTAGTTAATAAATAATAATTATGGGTTTAAATAAAATCCTAAATATGACATTTTTTTTTGATAGCAGAAAATTTAGATGGTTTAATTGACCTGCAAAATATTAAATTGATATGTTAGGTTTGAATAGATTAGCTCAATTCAATAGTAGTGAGTGTTTTTCCAACACAAAACTCTCATATTTAACCAGCTAACGAAAATCTATGACGAATGGTCCTAAGAAACAAATGAAAAGTTGTGGTGCAAATTGTGGTGCAAATTTTAAAGCCACTTTCGAACTTTTGCTCGAAAGTGGCTTCTTTCTAGTAGCGAGATCGAGAATTGAACTCGAGACCTCATGATTATGAATCATGCGCTCTAACCATCTGAGCTACCTCGCCATTGTATACTATCAAAATAATTTAAAATCTGTTAACTTCCCGATATCCATTCGGATAGCTCCTATACCATAAATTATTTTGGTGGCTGCAAATATACTATAATATTCATTTTTTCTAAACGAGATTAAGAAATTTTTATCCCATTCGGCATAAATTTTTAAAATCAAAGAAAATTACTTTAAATTGGATTCATTGTGATTTTTCTTATATTGCAACAACTCTTACAATAAGTTTTCAAGAAACATTTAGAACCCTTTATTGACGAAAATAAGAGGCTGGTAGTCAATAAAAATTTGCTAGTATGAAAATAAAATACAGTTTGGAATACCCAATGAATTGCTCTCCCCTGTTACTTTATCCTCGTTTAAGTACAGCCGGAGGTTTATCAGAGTGGTTTGCCGAGAATGTTGATATTAATGGGAAATATTTCATCTTTTATTGGGATAACACTTCAGAAAAAGCTGAAACCTTACAAAAAAGAGAGAATTCTTTCATACGCTTTCACTGGGTTGATGATGAGCAAGAACAAACCTATTTTGAATTTAGAATTGTTACCGACGAATTAACCGGCGATATTGCTCTCGTAATTACCGATTATGCAGAGGAAAATGAGAAAGAAGCAGCTGCTGAGCTTTGGAATTCACAAGTGTCGGAACTGAAACATTGTGTTGGTGTGTAAAATAATCTTAACTTTGCGATCGTTTCTTTAATACAAATAAACAGCTCGTGAAACGATTACATACATATCTCATAACCTCATTCTTAGGACCTTTTGTTCTCACTTTTTTTATTGTGATTTTTTTACTGCTCATGCAGTTCTTATGGAAATATATTGATGACCTTGCCGGCAAAGGGCTTTCAATTGGTGTATTGTCCGAATTAATGTTCTATGTTTCAGCAAGCCTTGTGCCTATGGCTTTGCCACTTGCAATTTTACTTGCCTCTTTAATGACCATGGGCAATTTGGGAGAACACAATGAGCTTACAGCAATGAAAGCTTCCGGAATTTCATTGCAAAGAATAATTTCGCCCCTTATACTTTTTAGTTTATTATTAGCATGTTCAGCTTTCTTCTTCTCCAACTATATCGTCCCCATTACCAACCTTAAAATGACTTCGCTTATCTATGATATTAGCAACCAAAGACCAGAGCTGCAAATTAAAGAAGGCATATTTTACAATGGCATCGAAGGCTATAGTATTCGCGTAGGTAAGAAGGATTTTAAAACAAGTCTGTTACACCAAATCAGGATTTACGATCATACCCATAACAATGGTAATTCAAAGGTTACAGTTGCGGATTCAGGTTATATGAAAATTACCTCCGATAAAAAATACCTCATCGTTACCCTTTTTAAAGGATATAATTATACTGATGAAATGGATAATGATCGTCGACAGAGAAGTTCTGCAAAAACGCACCCTTTTCGTCGCGATAAATTTGAAAAAGAGGAAATTCACATTGAACTATTAGGCTTTGGCTTAAACAGATCTGATGAAAACCTCTTCAGACAGCAGTCAAAAATGCTAAGTATCTCGCAGTTGGACAGCATCACCGACTCTCTTAAGATTGAGCTGGACCGCAGAGCCAGCATGCTTTACAAAAGTCTAAGCACCTCACAAATCATGCGGTTTAAGCCATCCAGTTTCAGGGCTAAACCAAAAATTGATTCCACAAAGAAAGACAAAATTAAAACACGAAAGTTCGAAGCCATTTTTGACTCAATGGTCATCTCCGATAAAATAAACATTACAAACCAGGCATTGACAAGTACCCGCGATTTGAAAACCTATTTATCATCTGCAGCAGCTTTTACTGAAAACTATGAATATCGCATTCGAAAGTTTGAGATAGAATGGTGGCGTAAATTCACCTTGTCCATTGCATGTTTTATTTTCTTCTTTATAGGAGCCCCATTAGGAGCCATTATTCGCAAAGGAGGATTAGGCATGCCGGTTGTAATATCCGTTGTTTTCTTTGTTATCTATTATATCATTTCATTGATGGGAGAAAAATTTGCCCGTGAAGGCATGATTAATCCTTCCCTGGGAATGTGGATTTCTGCAATTGTTCTATTACCAACAGGTATTTTCCTTATCCGCAAAGCAACAACGGACTCGGCCATTTTGAACATCGATACATACGTGAATTTCGTAAAGAAATTCTTCTATAAAAGTCAGTTCACTTCGCTTCAAAAATGAGAATTCTCCAGTTATGTACCAAAGTCCCATACCCACCAATGGACGGTGGTGCTGCTGGTATTTATACTTTTTCCAAAGCTTTCGCTCATCTGGGCCATCAGGTTGATGTATTGGCTGTTAATCCGCCCAAACATTTCATTTCCGAACAAGCATTTAAAAACATCTCTGAAACTATTGAAATTCATACTGTTGAAATTAACACTTCTCCACAATGGATGAGCGCACTAAAAAATATTCTTTTTACCCGCCTGCCATACTTTGTAGAAAGATTTGTAAATGAAGCATATGAAAATAAATTAATCAGCCTCATCCAAATAAATAAACCCGATATTATTCAGATTGAAGGGGTTTACATGTGTCCCTACATTAATACCATCCGAAAATATTCAACAGCAAAAATTGTACTTCGTGAACATAATGTCGAGTATATGTTATGGCAGAACGTTGCGCGTAATGAGGGTAATATATTAAAGAAAGCCTATTTAAAAATACAGGCTGCCCGTCTCAAAAAATTTGAACTCAACCAATTGAATAAAGTGGATGGGGTTACAACAGTCACCGGATATGATATGAGCATATTGAAGGACAAATTTCCCACGCTTAAAGCCGAGGTTATCCCTTTTGGAATAGAAATCGCCAAAAGTCATTCCGAAAATACTCCAAACCTAAATGCTATATTATTTTTTGGGGCTCTGGATTGGATTCCGAATCAGGAGGCTATAAGCTGGTTTGTGAAAAATGTTTGGCCTTGTATTCGTAAGGAATTGCCTGATATGCAATTACATATTGCAGGCAGAAATGCTCCTTTGCCATTAGCTAACTGGCTCAATACCCAGCCGGGCATACTTTTTCATGGAGAAATATCAGATGCAAAATTGTTTACTAAACAGTATACAATTACTATAGTTCCTTTATTTTCCGGTAGCGGAATTCGCGTAAAAATTATCGAAGCCATGGAACAGGGTAAAATAGTAATAGCCTCGGCAAAAGCAATCAGTGGCATACCTGCGGTTGATGGAGAACACCTATTCGTTGCCGAATCGGCAATCGACTACCTCAACCATATTAAAAATCTGATTTCCAACCCAAATTGTATTGAAATAATTTCAGAGAACGCAATGAAATTTATTCAGGAAAGATTTAATATTTTAGCAATTACGTCTCAGTTGATGAATTTCTATCAGGATATACCTAAAACGTATCATTAACAGCTATTGCAAGATTAAAACAATGATTATTGAACTAATATTTTGGATTCTTATTTTTATTGTCGCCTATTCATACATTGGCTATGGGTTCCTGTTATTGATTATTCATTTATTTCAACAAAAGAAAACCCTGGCACCTGTTACTGAGTTGCCCTCAATTACCTTATTTATAGCTGCATACAACGAAAGAGAAGTTCTGGAAGCCAAACTGGCTAATTCGGCTTTGCTTGACTACCCAAAAGAAAAATTGATACAATTGTGGATAACTGACGGTTCCACTGACGGTTCTGAAAATCTACTATTGCAACATAGCGATATCACTGTATTACACAATCCTGAAAGGCAGGGTAAAATTGGAGCCATCAATCGGGGTATGCGATATGTAAAAACGCCCATCGTTATTTTTTCTGATGCTAACACCATGCTTTCGCCACAAGCCATTAGGGAAATGATACCCTATTTTTTAAATCCAAAAACAGGATGCGTTGCAGGTGAAAAACGAATTGTGAAATTCCAATCCGACAATGCCGTAAGTGCCGGTGAAGGACTTTATTGGAAATACGAGTCGTTTATTAAGAAGCTGGAGTCGGACATTAACTCAACCATTGGTGCTGTGGGCGAACTCTTTGCCATTCGTACAGATTTGTTTGAAGAAGTTGCACCTGACACCATTTTGGACGACTTTGTAATTTCTTTGCAGATTGCTCAAAAAGGATTTCAGATCAAATACACCCCCAAGGCATTTGCCACTGAATGCTCGTCCTTCGATATTACAGAAGAATTAAAGCGAAAAGTACGTATTGGCGCGGGAAACTTTCAGGCACTGTTTCGCATGAAAGGCTTATTAAACATTTTCAGGTATAAAACACTCTCGTTTCAATACTGGTCTCATAAAGTTATAAGGTGGCTGGTAGTACCTTTCGCAATGCTCCTGTTATTAATAACAAATATTTATCTGACCTTACATTATCAAACACCTGTATATAAAATACTTATGGCGCTGCAATTTATTTTTTATGTTTGGGCAATAATTGGATGGTTATTTCGCAACATAAAATTACGTTTTCGTGTTATTTTTGCACCGTATTATATAGTTACCATGAATTACGCTCTGGTCGTTGGAATGATTAGATATATCAAAGGATTTCAATCGGTTAACTGGGAGAAGGCCAAGCGACTTAATTAAAAAAATAAATTAATGACACAAGATCTTGAAGTATTTAAGTTAAACACCATAGCAGAGGCATTAGAAGACATAAAAGCTGGTAAGGTAATTATTGTGGTTGATGATGAAAACCGGGAAAATGAAGGCGATTTTATTGTTGCAGCAGAAAAAATAACGCCGGAAATTGTCAATTTCATGGCCACTCATGGTCGGGGACTTATTTGCGCACCCATTCCAGAGAGAAGGTGCGAAGATTTGGAACTGGACATGATGGTAGACACAAACACTGCCATTCATGCAACTCCGTTCACAATTTCGGTGGACTTAATAGGACATGGTTGTGCTACGGGTATTTCTGCATCAGACAGGGCAAAAACCATAAGAGCGCTGGTTGATCCAAATACTCAACCTTCGGAATTGGGTCGCCCCGGGCACATCTTTCCCCTCAAAGCCCGCGATAAAGGGGTATTGAGAAGAGCCGGCCATACCGAGGCTGTGGTTGACCTTACCATCTTAGCCGGCCTTAAACCAGGTGGCGCATTGGTAGAAATTATGAATGAAGATGGATCCATGGCTCGATTACCAGAGCTGATGAAGATTGCCAAGCATTTTGACATCAAAATAATTTCAATAGAAGACCTGATTAAGTACCGTCTCAATCTGGAAACCATCATTAAACGAGGTGTAACTGTAAAATTACCAACCAAATTCGGAGAATTCAGACTTACGCCCTTTCTCCAGATTTCCAATAATCTCGAACACATAGCATTAGTAAAAGGAGAATGGACAAAAGACGAACCCGTGCTGGTTCGCGTGCACTCCTCATGTATTACTGGCGACATTTTCGGTTCTTACCGTTGCGATTGCGGATCGCAACTACACCAAGCCATGCGGATGATAGAAAAGGAAGGCAAAGGAGTTATTCTTTATATGAACCAGGAAGGTCGAGGTATTGGTTTGTTCAATAAGATTATGGCTTATAAGCTTCAGGAAGAAGGCCGTGATACTGTTGAAGCTAATCTCGATCTGGGTTTCAAAGCAGACGAACGGGACTATGGTGTAGGAGCTAGTATTTTGAGAGAGCTTGGCTTGGGAAATATCCGACTGATGACCAATAATCCTAAAAAACGAATTGCTTTGGAGGGATATGGCCTGCATATTACAGAAAATATACCGCTAGAAATTGAGCCCAATGAGCATAATGAATTTTACCTTATGACCAAAAAGCATAAAATGGGACATTTCCTGGAACTCGTTGAAAAACCAACTAAAGAAAAGTAGAAAACTGTATAATTGAAACTTCATCATGCCACTCAAAGATTTTCGGATTGTTTTTATGGGGACACCTGAGTTTGCAGTGGCTATTCTTAAAGCATTGTATGAGGCAGGTGTACATATCGCTGCTGTAATAACTGCACCAGATAAGCCCGCTGGTCGCGGACAAAAACTTCAGGAATCGGACGTGAAACGATTTGCCCAAAGTATTTCTATTCCTGTGTTACAGCCTGAAAAGTTGAAGAATCCCGAATTTATAAAACAATTAGAATCATACCAGGCCGATTTATTCGTAGTAGTGGCCTTTCGAATGTTACCAGAGGTAGTTTGGAGCATGCCCCGCCACGGCACCATTAACCTGCACGCCTCATTACTTCCTCAATACAGGGGAGCGGCCCCCATTAATTGGGCAATCATCAATGGAGAAAAGAAATCAGGAGTAACTACATTTTTCATTGAAAAAGATATTGATACCGGCAAAATCATTTACACAGATGAAGTTGCAATAACCGAAAGCGACAATGCTGGCACTTTGCATGACAAACTTATGATGGTTGGCACAACAACCATTGTTAAAACGGTTTCCGGAATCGCTTCAGGCAACTACCCAAAAATAGACCAACAATCAGATGGTAAAGCACTGAAAAGCGCTCCAAAAATTTTCAAGGAAGATTGTAAAATCAACTGGAATCAGGATGTTATTACCATTCACAATTTTATTCGTGGACTAAGCCCCTACCCTACTGCATGGACAGTTTTTGAAAATACACAAACATTAGAAACACTCTCTGCAAAAATATTTGAAGCAGACAAAGAAATAATGGAACATAATCTACAAGAAGGCTCCATCGTATCAGACGAGAAACGATATTTGAAAGTGGCTGTAAAAGAAGGATTTCTGATCATTAAAACCATCCAGCTCGAAGGCAAAAAAAGACTCGGAATTGAAGAATTTTTACGGGGATTTAAGGATCTTAGTGCATATAGGATTCGATATGATTAACACAAAACACCATTTAAGTATAGTGTGAATAATGGCAAAGAACAAGAAATGATTTTTTAGAAATATCTTATGAAGAATTAGATCAAGAAATTTCATCAGTACAGGCAGATAGTCACAGATATATAATTGATAAAATTAGTGAGCAAATTCATCAGTATTCACCAATAGAACATGCTCAATTTCAAAGGAAGATTACAAGTTTGAAGAAGTTTAGGAAAATGTCTGATTACCAAAATATAGAAATTACCACAGACGAAAGTATTAAAGCTATTACGATTGCAAAAGATATTAGAGGACAATTAATAGAAATTTTTCACGTATGACAGCACAAGAATATATTATTACAGGGCTTAACAATTTAATTGATACGTTTCAAAATATTACTTTTAAGTATAAGTTTGACAACATTGATAATACGCATGTAATCCTTGTTGAACCATTAAAAGAATTTGAAGAGAATAAAGAATATTTAATTGCCGAATCGGGCTTTGTATATTTTTTTGAAAAAACATTTATTCAAGACACTATATTATTTGTGTCAACTGATTCATTAATAAAAGTCGATGCACCTGATTTGGTTTTTAGTTCAAATTTGAGAGGTTTGTTCATAAACGAAATGTTTGTTCCGACATACAATTTCAGTCCAGAATTGATGGGAATTGCAGGTGAAAGTTCTTATGCGTTAGCTGCTTAAAATGGAAGCCGGAAAAATAGCATCATTCAGATTTGAAAGTTTCAAAATAATCAAATCTTATTTTGAAATGAATGATGGAGAAGTTAAAACTTTTTCAATAGGATTTGAGCCAAGAGGGATTTTATTTAAGAGTGAATCCAAGTTCAAACTTGAACTTGACGTATTAATTGAAGAAGAAAGTAGAAACTTTAAAGCCGAGATCACTGCGGTAGGAATATTTATTTTCGATGCAGATACTGATATCACATTATTGAATAAGTTATTCTATGTTAATGCACCAGCTATTCTTTTTCCCTATGTAAGGGCTTATTTGTCAACTTTAACTACTCTTTCAGGTCTTAAACCAATTAATTTACCCACTTTGAATCTTTCAAATTTAGGAGCCGAACTACAAAAGAATACCACTATAAATTAAATTCACGTATTTTTATTTCATCATTAATTTTAACTAAGCAGTTGATAATAAATAGATATGACATTAATTACCCTTCAACTCATGTGCAATTTTACCGATAATCCTCAACCCTCTTTCAACGTCGTCACACCAAGGTTGACTAAAGCTGATGCGCATGCAGTTTCTATATTTTGGCTGAAGCGAAAAAATATGGCCTGGAGCAATTGAAACACGCTGCTTTATAGCTTCCTGGTGTAATCGGAAAGTGTCAATATTCTTATTCAATTCAATCCAGAGCACAAACCCTCCCTGCGGTTGAGACACACGTGTGTCATCCGGAAAAAAGTCTGTAATTGCCTGAATATATTGTAAACACTGCTTGTATAACATTCTCCTCATGTCCTTAAGATGGTATTCATATCGGCCATTTCCAAGAAAATAGGCCAATGCTTGTTGCGTTACTGTAGCTGTGGGCCCCGAATAAGCAACCTTCACACTTTGGGCCTTCTCAATAAATTTTCCCGGAATTGCCCAACCTATGCGGTAACCTGGCGCTGCTGATTTAGTTACCGATGTGCAATAAAGCACTAAGCCTCGCGTATCAAATGATTTACAGGTTCTGGGACGTTGCGTTCCAAAATATACTTCTCCATAAATATCATCTTCAATCAGCGGAATGTCAAATTCCGAAAGCATTTCTACCAATTCTTTTTTGTTGCTATCTGGCATACAACAGCCAAGCGGATTATTGAAATTCGTAATAAACAAACATGCTTTGATATTGAATTTTGATATACTTTTTCTCAGCATATCAAGGTCAACGCCTATTACAGGGTCAGTCGAAATCTCAACAGCCTTCAATCCCAGAAGCTCCAATACCCTCAACATCCCAAAATATGTAGGGCTTTCTATGGCAACCGTATCCCCTGGTTTGGTGGCAGCTTTAAGGCAAATAACAAGAGCCTCACTACAGCCTGATGTTACAATAATTTCATTTTCAGAAATTTGACCTAACCAGTTAAAAGCCAACTTTGAAATTTGTTGCCTTAATTCAATATTTCCCTGAGTATGTTCGTAATTTGTGCAGGAGTTCTTTGTTTTTTGTATGGCTCGTATAATGGCTTTGTTCAGTTTCGCCACAGGTAGTAATTCCATGGGTGGTATGGCCAGGGAAAACCGGATAATATTTTCGGCATCCAAATCCTTGTAAACACGAGCAACAATGTCGTTCACACTAATACTAATTTCAACATCATCAGGATCTGATTTTTGGGGTAATTTTGGAAATTTCTTAGGATTGAACCGTACGTAATAACCCGATTTTGGCCTCGACTCAATCAATCCTTTACCTTCCAGCGCATAATAAGCCTGAAACGCAGTTGAAACACTGATGCCCTGCTCCTTGCTCAACATCCGTATGGAGGGTAACTTATCGCCCAACTTTAATATCTCATCGCGAATTAATTTTTCGATATTATCTGCAATCTTTTGATAAAGATGCTGAGTATTTCTGTCTAAGATCGTATCCATGCAATCTGATATGGTTAAATATTAAAAAACTGAATCTGTTTTGCAACCACAAAATAATAGAAATTTGCAGTAATAAACATCATTAAATTTAATTTTATGGTTACCACATCGGAAATAATCATTCACAAGGTTGGCACAAGCCGTGTTAGCAAGGTTGATTACAGCAACCTGGGATTTGGGAAAGAGGTAACAGACCACATGTTTGTTGCCGAGTATAAAAATGGCTCCTGGGATAATGCTCAGATTATTCCATTTGACAAACTACCAATGGCACCAACAGCACTAGCGCTCCATTATGGACAAACCGTATTTGAAGGTATGAAAGCCTTTCGCATGGCGGATGGGAACATTTCAATTTTCAGACTGGACATACATTTCCACAGGATCAACAGATCACTACAAAGGATGTGCATGCCTGAAATACCTTATGGGTTATTCACCGACAGCATACTGCAACTTGTTACGTTGGATCAGGCATGGGTAAAGAATATCAACGACTCCTCATTATATATCAGACCTTTTGTAATTGCTACAGAAGAACGTTTTGGAGTAAAAGTATCAGAAGAATATAAGTTTATTGTATTTGCGGGTCCGGTTGGTACTTATTATTCAAAACCACTGCGGATAAAAATAGAGGATGCCTACATCCGGGCTGCTAAAGGAGGTACAGGTTTCGCAAAATGCGGAGGTAACTACGGTGGTGCTTTCTACCCGACAAGGCAAGCTCAATTACAGGGATTTGATCAGGTTTTATGGACCGATGGTTCTCCGGAACTCAATATTGAAGAATCCGGAACCATGAATGCTGTTTTTGTGATCGATGGAATTATTACCACTCCCCCACTATCTGACACCATTCTGGATGGAGTTACACGCAGTTCGTTATTAAAGCTGGCTGCTGTTTTAGGATATAAAACTGCAGAAAGAAAAATAAGCGCTCTGGAATTGAAAAAGCTATTTGCAGAAGGAAGGCTTCAGGAAGCATTCGGTACAGGCACCGCCGCCGTGGTTTCTCCAATTGCAACCATTCATATTCAGGGAAAGGACTACCATCTGCCAAAATACACAGAAGATACTTTCATGAACAAAGCCAGCAAGCTTTTGTTGGAAATCAGATTGGGTACCAAGCCTGACAGACACCAATGGAATACCATAATTAATTTTGAATAATGCATTAACCCTTATAAAACATTGCGACGAAGCGGATGTGGCTGTTGAAACTTGTCCGATCATTGACGGATGCAAAGTACATAAGGAGATTCCTCCCGCTGGTCGGAATGACAGCTACCGTATGTTAATGGAGGGAAAGACAGTGCATAGACGCAGCCGCGTCTCTGCACTGTCTTTCCCTCCCTACTACCAACGTAGAGGGCAGTCATTCCGAAGCAAAGCGAGGAATCTCTTTATGTAAAGTTGTACAACAGCCACGGATACTTTGTCAGACTATAAATGAAGCATTTGAAACCAGCAAAAACCTATGAATTATGAATAGCAAAAACATTCCTTACCAAACCATCGATTGGACCAAAGTTCCTAAAACTGAGCATAAAGGAGAGAGCGGAACTGCTTTTTGGCAAACTGTTCAGTTTTCGGGCTTAAGGATTCGAATAGTGGAATATTCACAAGGGTACATTGCCGACCATTGGTGTCAAAAAGGACATATCGTACATTGTTTGGAAGGAGAATTTGTAAGCCAACTGCAAAATGGCAAAGAATTTTTTATGACTGTAGGAATGACTTATGTAGCTTCGGATGAATTGAGTTCACACCGTTCAATTACTAAAGAAGGCGTAAAACTTATGATTATTGATGGCGACTTTTTGAAAAAAGTTACGGAATAAACAAATCTGAGTCACACATGGGTTAGACGAAACCCAACTACAAAATTAAAATCTGGTATTACATTTGTAAAAGCATATAAAGAAGCAAAAGCATGAGATGCATTCCATCACAAAGACATTTATTTGACATTCCGGAAGATATTGCCTATTTCAATTGTGCATACTACGCTCCTCAATTAATAGAATCAAAAAATTCCTTAATTGCAGGTGTAAATTCAAAAAGTCATCCATGGGATAGAACTCCACAAAGTTTTTTTGAAGATGCAGAAATTATACGGCAATTATCCTCCACTCTTTTTGGCGGAGACCCCGGGGGGTATGCCATAACTCCTGCAGCAAGTTATGGCATAAGCACAGCTGCTCGTGCCATTGAGCCTCATTTAAATAAGGGTGACTGTATTTTAGTTACGGATGAAGCGTTTCCAAGTAACGTTTTACCCTGGAAAAGAGTAGCTCAGGAAACAGGTGCAAAAATTATAACTGTGCCAACTCCTGATGATGGTAATTGGACCAAAGCTATTCTTAAAACCCTTACTAAAAAAATTAAGGTTGCAGCCATATCGCATTGCCATTGGACAAATGGCGCAAAAATTGATTTGATATTAATTGGTAAAGCATGTCGCGACTTAGGTTGTATTGTTGTAATAGACGCAACCCAGTCGCTAGGAGCCATATCTTTATCGATCGAAGAGATTAGACCGGATTTTCTGGTTGCCGCGGGTTACAAATGGCTCCTTAGTCCATACGGATTCAGTTTGCTTTATGTTTCGGAACAGTGGCGTAATTCGCGCCCTTTGGAAGAAACGTGGCTATCAAGAGAAAATGCCGAAGATTTTACCGGTTTAGTGAAATATTCGGAAATTTATATGGCAGGGTCCCGACGATTTGATGTTGGAGAAAAATGCACCCCAACGATATTGCCAGGCGCAATAAAGGCACTAGAACAAATTAAAAAATGGGGAGTTTCAGAAATTGCAGATTCTCTTGCATTCATCAATAAGCAAATTCGTGCACATCTTTTCCACTTAGGATTTCAATTACCTGACGAATCTCAATGCAGTCCGCATATGTTCGGAGCAGAGTTACCAAAACATTTTAAAGGAAATCTGGTTAATGAATTAAAGACAAGAAAGATTTATATAAGTCAGCGTGGAAATTCACTCAGATTTGCACCACATTTACATATAAGTAAAAATGACGTTGATCGGCTACTAAATTCATTAACCGAATTAATGAAATAATTGGGAAGATAAACTGAAAGTGCCTTAGCAAATGAACAAAGACGCTAAGAAAAAGTGTCAAATCTTTGCGTCTTTGCGGTAAGTATATATTTATTTTCAATCTCCCAAGCACGTTCCGACCCTTCGGGCACTGGCAAGCCATGCGTGATCGAGAGGCACACTCTTTAGCTTACCTGCAACTTCTTCCAAAGGTATAGCTGCAACGCCCTCACCTCTGGAGGCAAGCATTACTCCAAACTCGCCACGATCAATATAATCAGCGCAAGCCGTTCCAAGCTTGGTGGCAAGAATACGGTCAAAAGAAGATGGAGTACCGCCCCTCTGTATGTGGCCCAGAATAGTTACCCGCGATTCAATATTTGTAAGCTCCTCTAATTTGTTGGCAAGCTTAAGCGTGTGGCTTGATCGTAAACCTGTTATCTCTTCAATCAATTTTCTAACTTGTTTTTTCTCATCCTTGTCTTTGGCAACCTTAAGCTTCTCATCAAGCTCATCCATTTGTGCCTGCTGATTTTTGGAAAGTGCCCCTTCAGCAATAGCAACAATGCTAAACGATTTACCACTTCGACTACGATTTTTTATCGATTCAGCAACATTTTTGATATCGTAAGGTATTTCAGGTATCAAAATAACATCAGCACCCCCTGCAAGTCCTGCGCCAAGCGCAAGCCAACCTGTTCTGTGCCCCATAATCTCAACAACAATTACCCGATGATGGCTTTGTGCTGTAGAATGAAGCCTGTCAATGGCTTCGGTTGCAATATCAAGTGCTGTATCGAAACCAAAAGTAACATCGGTACCTGCAACATCATTATCAATGGTTTTAGGCAACGTAATAATATTCAGCCCCTGTTGAACCAGACGGTAAGCATTTTTTTGGGTTCCTCCCCCACCAATACAAACCAAAGCATCGAGATTATTACGATGGTAATTCTCAACAATTGCCTGGGTCATGTCCATTTCTTTACCGCCCACAATCATCTTATGCGGCTTGTCACGACTGGTACCCAGGATTGTTCCTCCTTGTGTAAGAATACCTGAAAGCATTTTACTATCAAGCGTTATGGAACGATTTTCCATCAGTCCACGAAATCCATCGCGGAAACCGATTACCTGCATTCCATAACATCCCAGGCATGCCTTACCTAAACCACGAATCGCCGCATTCAACCCTGGATTATCGCCACCCGAAGTAAGAACACCTACAAATTTTGTCATATTATTAATCTTTTTGATAAAGTTAAAAAAATATTGTGAAGGTTTTTTATTTCAAACCATGTTTACTTCCATATCTAGCTTAATGCTAAACTTGAGCATAACTGCCTCTTGTAAATTTCTGGCAAAGGTAAGAATTTCGTCACCCGTAGCCCCACCATAATTGGCTATTACCAAAGGTTGAGACTCACAAGTGCCAACATTTCCTATTCGTTTTCCTTTCCAACCCACAGTTTGAATAAGCCATGCTGCAGAAATCTTCACATGATTATTTTCTGCAGGATACGAACCAACGCCTGGAAATTCCGATTGTATTTTTTTGAAATGCGCCATTGAAATAACCGGGTTTTTAAAAAAACTACCAGCATTACCTAATTCCTTTGGATCCGGAAGTTTACGTTTCCGGATTTGGATAATAGCCTGTCGTATTGAGGCTAAGTTCACATCAGGAAAGCCTTTTAATTCTTCGGTAACATCAGCATAATTTGTTTTATAAACCGGTTGTTTGGAAAGTTTAAAAGTGACCGCTGTAATAACATACTGAGACCTAGCCTCATGTTTAAAGATGCTGTCACGATAGTTAAAGTTGCACTCTGCATTCGTAAATATGCGAGCTTCGCTGTTTCTCATATCAAGCGTTTCAACCGATTCAATTACGTCTTTTACTTCTACGCCATAAGCTCCGATATTTTGAATGGGACAAGCTCCAACCTTGCCAGGGATCAGTGATAAATTTTCCACTCCTCCCCAATTATTTAATACACAAATATTTACAAAGCTATCCCAATTTTCACCTGCAAAAGCTTTTACCCAAACATACTCACTTGTTTCTTTTATCAGATCGCATCCTTTTAAATCAGGAAAAATCACCACCCCATCATAATCTTTAGTAAAAAGAATATTGCTTCCTCCGCCAAGAATCATCTTAGATCTGGGATCGTCCCTAAAAATATTGACAACATGCTTAAGTTCGTCATATTGAGTTACCTCAGCAAAAATTCTTGCACAAACGGAAAGTCCAAATGTATTGTAATGTTTTAAAGAATAGCTCTCTTCAATGATAATCATGGTATAGATTGAAAAAAAACAAAAGTAATGAATTGCACTATTTTATTAGAACGAACCATTGAAAATGTTATTTTTGGATTAACGAAACTCAGGTATTCCCTTTTGATGAAACGTATCATTCTTTCTGTCACAAACGACCTTGCTACCGACCAACGGGTGCACCGCATTGCAACAACACTGATGCAAAATGGAGCAAAAGTTACGCTTGTTGGCAGACTGTTGCCAAAGAGCCTGCTCCTCCAGCGCAACTATGGCACATACAGAATGTGGCTGCTATTCCGGAAGGGACCGCTTTTTTATGCAGAGTATAACGTCAGGTTGTTTTTTTATTTGTTGTTTGCAAAAGTTGACATTTTGGTTTCCAATGATTTGGACACACTAACTGCAAACTATTTAGCCTCATTTATTAGAAAAAAGCCATTGGTTTATGATGCACACGAGTATTTTACAGAAGTGCCCGAACTTGTAGGACGTCCATTTACTAAAAATGTTTGGAAGAAAATTGAGCAAATATTATTACACAAAATCAAGTATTCATATACGGTATGTGAATCAATCGCTGGTATTTACCATAAAATGTATGGCATTGATATGAGGGTGGTAAGAAATTTGCCCCTAAGGTCTATAAAAACAACACCTTATGTTACAGACTCCCATTTACCTAAAGATTTTGTTATTTATCAGGGATCATTAAATTTAGGAAGAGGACTGGAACTGCTTATCGATTCATTTCAGTTTATCTCCAATTTGAAATGTGTAATAGCTGGCAACGGGGACTTACAGGCTATACTCCAGAGAAGAGTGATTGCAAAAAACTTAGAAGATCGTATCATTTTTATCCGCAAAATCCCTTTTGAACAATTAAAAACAATTACCCAAAAGGCTATTTTGGGAATATCCATTGAAGAAAATCTGGGGCTAAATTATTATTACGCTCTTCCCAATAAATTATTTGATTACATACAGGCAGGAATCCCTGTTTTAGTCTCTGATTTTCCTGAAATGAGTAAGATTGTTCATCATTACGGCGTTGGTGAAGTATTTGTATCCCGTCAAGCCGAAGACCTGGCTTTGCAGATCGAATCGATGGTAAACAAAGGTCAACGCAAAATCTGGGAGCAAAATCTGGCTATAGCGGCTGAAGAACTTTGCTGGGAAAATGAAGAAAAAGAACTGTTAAAGATTTATGAGAAACTTTTATAATAATATATCTTTGTAACTTTACGTTCAGCCAAATAAAAAAATCATGGTACTTATCTACACCCCTCGCATAAATGCTCGTGTAACTTATATTACCAGATACTTGTTTACTGCAATTCTTGGTGTTCCGGTAAACCTTACTATCAATGCAGAAGAATTCAAACAATATGAAGGCCCTCAAATAAATTACTCGAATGAAATGGCCCTTGGGTTTAAGCGTATATACTTTGCGTTCAAACTAGAAGGAGTAAGACTGAATGTTAATTCCATGGTAGGTTTACATTTTGCCTCGGTTTTTTTCTTGCAATATTTTGCATATTTTTATATTTTAATTTCAAATAAATAATGAGACCAAATACAAGTATAGCAGGAGATTGGCAACAAGGAAACAATATGATACAAGTGAAACTTCCAATGATTTTTTTCGAGGAGGATGGAAACCGGATTGTATACTGCCCTGCTTTAGATTTAAGTGGCTATGGCAACAATGAAAACGAAGCGTTTGAATCATTTAAAATGACCCTTGGAGAATATTTTAATTATACTGTACACAAAGGAACTTTAGCAAAAGATTTAAAAAGTATGGGATGGACTGTAAAAAGTCGTCATAAAAAAATGACCCCTCCTTCAATGCAGCAATTATTGAGTGAAAACGAAAACTTTAGTAGAATTTTTAATAATCATGCTTACCGGAAGTTCGACCAAGTGTTTGACATCCCGGCCACAGCATGAAACATAGTCTTAAAAATATTCCTCTTAAACTTTTTCGTGAATACTTAAAATATAAGGGTTTAAAACATATTCGAAGTAATGGAGGACATGAGGTATGGTCAAGGTCAGACCTTTTTAGACCTGTCGTATTACAGACACATATTGACCCTATCCCTGAATTTATCATAAAAAACAACCTACGCACAATTGGAGAAAATACAAGGGATTTTATTGAGTTTATAGAAAATCATTAACGATGGTACTAATCTACACCCCTCGCATAAATGCTCGTGTAACTTATATTACCAGATACCTGTTTACTTCAATTCTTGGTGTTCCGGTAAACCTTACTATCAATGCAGAAGAATTCAAACAATATGAAGGCCCTCAAATAAATTACTCGAATAAAACCCTCCCGGGTATTAACATTCAGCCTGACCCCATTTTGTTTGAACAAAACATACGAAATTTTAAACCTGGAGTAGGCCAGCACAATGGTATCCCTGTTCTTTTTCCAACTGCTCAAGCCTCTGCTTTACCCTTCGACCCTTTTGCTGCAGCTTTTTTTATGATTACCAGATATGAAGAATATTTGCCCCATCCAACTGACAGATTTGGGAGGTTTTTGGCGAAAAATGCCATTGCCTGGGAAAATGGATTTCTCGAAATACCGGTAGTGGATCATTGGGCGCTCGCACTACAACAGTTAATCAAAACTAATTACCCGGCATATCCATTTCCACAGCGCACATATCAATATAAATCAACTATGGATGTTGATATTGCCTACGCCTACAAGTATAGAAGCCTGTTTAGAACTGCTGGGGCAACCATCAAATCAATTCTAGATCAACGTTTCGATAATAACCTGAGATTTCAGGTATTATTAAACAAGCAACCAGACCCTTACGACACATATTCATTATTTCATTCCATCAATCAACAATATCATATCAATCCTGTATTTTTCTTCCAGGTTGGCAGGTATGGAAGACACGATAAAAACATCTCTGCATCACACCCCGCCATGAAAAAACTAATCAAAGAAGTTGCATCAGCCTACAGCATAGGTATTCATCCCTCCTACCAGTCAAGTGAAAACGCTCACCTTCTCAGGGATGAAATAGCATCACTCCAAAACATCACTAACAAGCCTGTTACCAGAAGTCGACAACACTATTTAAAACTTAGCTTTCCCGAAACCTATCAACGATTGATTGCAAATGGAATTACAGAAGATTATACCATGGGTTATGCAAACTTGTCAGGATTCCGGGCAGGGACTTGCACCCCATTTCCATTTTACGACCTTTCGACTGAAAAAGAAACAACCTTGGTCATTTATCCTTTTCAGATTATGGATGGTACGCTTAATCAGTATCTGAAACTTTCTCCAATGGAAGCAATAGATTATATATCAAAAATCAATGCTGAAGTGCGAAAAGTAAACGGCTCCTTCATCAGCCTCTGGCACAACACATCGCTCAGTGAGACTAATGAATGGGACGGATGGATGGATGTATTTCATGCGCTGGCAAAAATTGCAGTTGCTTCATAGTTATGTTAAAATCTTCTCAATATTACTTAATTCATCTGCCGAAAATTTCAGATTTTTCAAAGTTTGAAGATTATCATCAAGTTGTGCGGTGCTGCTTGCACCTATTAATACTGATGTAACCCGCTTGTCTTTCAATATCCAGGCCAGTGCCATCTGCGCCAATGATTGTCCACGACACTCGGCAATAGTATTAAGGCTCTGAATTTTCCCGATTTGTTGTTCTGTAATTGATTCGCGTTTTAAAAAACCATGCGTCTTGGACGCCCTCGATCCTTCGGGTATTCCATGAAGATACCTGTTGGTCAGCAATCCCTGTGCAAGTGGCGAAAAAGCAATGCAACCTACACCTTCTTCCTCCAAAACATCCAGCAGACCGCCTTCAACCCAACGCTCGAACATTGAATACCTGGGTTGATGGATAAGACAAGGAGTACCTAATTGCTTTAGAATTGCAGCAGCCTTTTTAGTTTGCGCAGCCGGATAATTTGAAATACCAACATATAAAGCCTTACCCTGACGAACCACTTGGTCTAAAGCAGCCATAGTCTCCTCCAAAGGAGTTTCCGGATCCGGACGATGAGAATAAAAAATATCCACATAGTCAACCTGCATACGCTTAAGACTCTTATCAAGGCTCGATATAAGATTCTTTCGGGACCCCCACTCACCGTATGGACCAGGCCACATGTAATATCCTGCTTTCGTTGAAATAATCATCTCATCCCGATAATTGGAAAAGTCTTTTTTCAAAATACTTCCAAATGTTTCCTCTGCTGAGCCTGGTGGCGGCCCATAATTATTGGCTAAATCAAAATGAGTAATGCCCGCATCAAATGCTTTCCAAAGCATTGCCCTGCAATTTTCAAACACATCAACACCTCCGAAATTATGCCACAATCCCAATGAAATTGCGGGTAACTTAATACCGCTTGTTCCACAGCGATTGTAAACCATCGATTGATATCTGTTTTCAAAAGGTAAATACATCATAATTCTTGATTTTGAATTCTAAAAATAACAATAATTGCCTAACTTAGTTTAACATATTGACGATTTACCTGAATAAATTCAAAATGGTAATAATTTGGTAATAACTTTTCAGGTGGCATAATACACTATTAATTAAAGGATTTTATTTTTGCATAGAATTTAATACATTTTATGAACAGAAAAGTAAAAATTGCCCGACTTTCTATTTTATCCAATAGTTTTTTAATTGTTATCAAACTTATTGTCGGATTACTTTCGGGTTCCGTGAGTATCATTTCAGAAGCTATTCATTCATCCATGGATCTGCTGGCAGCCATCATCGCTTTTTTTGCTGTAAGAATTTCAGATGCCCCACCTGATGAGGAGCATCCTTACGGTCATGGTAAGTATGAAAATATTTCAGGGGTTATTGAGGCTATATTAATTATCATTGCTTCCTTTTGGATTATTACCGAAGCAGTGAAGAAAATTTTCGATAAAGAGCCCATTGAATCCATAGGTTTAGGATTTGTGGTGATGTTTGTTTCAGCCGGAGTCAATTTTTTTGTATCGCGCAAACTATATAAAGTAGCCAAAGAAACTGAATCAATTGCACTCGAAGCAGATGCTCTTCATCTTAAAACAGATATTTATACGTCTGCGGGTGTAGGCATAGGGTTATTGCTTATCTGGATTTCCGGATTTACCTTTCTCGATCCCGTTGTTGCAATATTAGTGGCTGTCTTTATTCTCTACGAAGCTTTTCAGCTCTTGAGAAGCGCATATTTTCCACTCGTGGATACTGCTATGGCAGAAAATGAAATTCAAATAATTTACGGCGCGTTTGCCTCAAAAAATCTTCATTTTCACGATCTGAAAACTCGTAAGGCAGGCCATTACCGATTTGCCGAAATCCATCTCGAAATGTCCCAGTCCCTGTCATTAAAAGAGGTACATGACGTATGCGATGAAATTGAATCCGAGCTCAAATCAAAAATCAAACATTTTCAAATTAACATTCACGTGGAACCGGTTGAAAATGAAAACTAATTATTTTTTTTCTGTTTTGTTGAAACGTTTTTATATCTTAGGGTAAGTCCGGAGGACTTTGATCTGAATAACCCCCAATGAAATTGGGGGTGCAATAAACATAGTATTAATGCTACCCCAAAGCGGGTTGAACAATCAAATTAGGCATCAAAACGATTATTCATAAAATCAGAAAGTAATTACGGTGCCTCATATTCCTTTTTTATAATATGAGATAACTATCGGCTAACGATCAAAATACCTTTATACATATCGCTGCCATCTGAAACTGTGAGAATATAGCTATCTGGTTTTAATCTGGAAACAGACAACGAAAAGGAGGATCCTGATTTTTTATCCTGGTATATAATTTCGCCAAATTTGTTATAAATTTTAACCTCTACAATGCCATTTGTATTTGAATCTTTCAATGTTACTTCCACGTTGTCTGAGGCAGGATTGGGAGCTATAATCAAGTTTTTATCTGGTGGTGCGTTTTTTAAAGTAATCTCCACTACACCATTTTTTCCTTTATCTTCATACTTTGCAATTGCATCTGAACCTGTTAATACGGTTATTGACTTAATATCCTCAGGGTGCATCAGCTTAATTTTTTCTTCTGAAATTATCTTCCCATTAACAATGTAAATCGGTTTGAGGTTGTGCTCTTCGTTCCTAAGTGCTACGGTCGCCTGTCCCTGTATGGATGAATAAAATAAATAGACGTTATTTTTCCCCTCCTCGCCATATTTCGAAATAGCCTCTTTGCCATCTATCATTGTAAGTTCATGTGGGTTGGCTCTGTTAATTTCTTCGCAACTTACCTTTTTGCCATCCAGAAAAATCAGAGGCATTTTAGTCTTATCGTCGATCGTAAATTTAACACCAGACTCACTCGTGAATCGAACAATACCTATACTATCTGGTTTTTGATTTCCAAATCCAACCACTTTTATCTCTTCCATCGTGCCTGATTTAGATGGATTTAGGGTATCCTTGGTGGTAATTTCAATAACACCATCTTTAGCATCCTTCCCATATTTTGACATGGCCGATTTATCTTTTATCACATTGATTTGTTGGATATTATTAGGATCTAATTGTTGTATTTTTTGGTCGGATTTCTTTCCGTTCACAATTACCAATGGGTCCTTATTAGAATTTTGTGCAATTATCTTAGTTTCAAAAGTAGCTGTGAAGGCTACCACAATTGCTATGGAAATAAGAACCATGCCGTTCTTTAATCCATGCCATTTTGGAGATTTAGTCTTGTTCATCATACGGATTCTTTTTTTAAGAAGATTAGTATTGAAATAATTAACAACAGCTGGCTTATTGCTGCCCGATGACAGGTTTAAAAGCAAATACTGGTACTTTCTAGAGTCTATTCCATTTTGCACAATTTTGCGGTCGACGATAAACTCATGATTTTCTACCATTGATTTTTTTAGCCACCATGCAAACGGATTAAACCACTGAAAAGCCACCATCAGCTCAGCCAGAAACAGATCAACCGAATGATATTGCCGGCAATGTATCGATTCGTGTTGAACTATATTTTCAAAACCAGGATGATCCACCTGATTTGCAGGTATTACCAACCACTTTAAGAAGGAGAATGGCGAAACGGAAAGCCTGGTAATAACCAAAATCAGGTTCTGGAATTTTCTTTTTTCGGATTTTAATATAAGCCCTATAACCTTGTTATACGCCCATGCAAAGCGCACCAGGTAAAGCAATATCCCTAAGAAATAGATAATTATAGCTACTTCCGTTACAACAGTCCAAATGCTTGTTTCTTTTGCTTGTAATACCGGTGTGGCTATAGTTGTATAACTGGGAGTATAGGTTATGAGCGGCAGGGTTTGATATACTCTGGTTTCGAATTTCAACCACGGCGAAATAAAAGAAATCAGCATTACGCCGAGAAAGTAAAACCTGTTGCGCACAAAGAAAGTATCGGAGCCAAGCAGAAGCTTGTATACCATATAAAATAGGGTAAGTGCTAACGATACCTTAAGTTCGGTTATTAGAAATTCTTTCATTTCTTTTTCTTTTCAATTATGGCTATAATTTCCTTCAAATCGTCAACGCTTAGTTTCTGCTCCTGGGCAAAAAAAGAGACCACTTCCTTGTATGAATCCTCAAAGTAACTGCCAATAAAGCCAGAAAGGAACTGACTGGTATATTCTTCTTTCGAAATTAACGGGTAGTACTCATAGGTGTTCCCATAGGCTTTGTGCCCAACATAGCTCTTAGCTTCCAAACTCCGGATAAGAGATGATATAGTATTATAATGCGGTGGGGTTTCCGGGAAGTTCTCGAGTACATCTTTGGCAAATCCTTTGCCTATTTTCCAAAGAGATAACATTGCTTTCTCTTCCTGACGGGTAAGTTTTTCCATATTCAAAATTTTATGCTACAAATATAAAACGAAAAATTTAGTTAACAAACGAAAAATATCGTTTTATTACGAAATATTTCGTTAACAGATGTTAAATTACTGTATATTAAACACAAAGCAGTAAAATACAAAGTTTTTAACTTGTATTTTACTGCTTTGTTTCTTAAAACCTCAAATAAAGACACTTATATGCTAGCACAACAGCAAAAAACTTCGGATTAGTACATGCTCTGAGTAAATTATCAGAAACCCACTCCTACCCTTATACCTCCTATAAAATTAATACCGGTATAACCGAAATCCCAACTGCCTGAATTGAACTTAACCACTAAACCGTCGCTTGAATGATAAACACTATACCTAAAACCCCATCCGGTGTAAAAATCCACGTACATGCCTTTCCACAGACCCAGCTGCAATCCTATAATACCGTTCAAACCAAATTTATTAATCTGCTCCTGATATTGTTTTGTTTCTGGTAATAATATATTCAAATCTCCCTCAGCATAAGTTTGCCAAATAAGCTTTTCAAGTGTAAGGTTATAATACTGCCAGGAAGCTCCATATCCAAAATAAATATTCTTTACATACTTGTTAGAGAAAATGAAATTCTTTATGGTTAGATCAAGCCCTGCACCAATATACTTAAGATAATGGTGACTTTCTCCCGGGTTTTCATTATCATAAGAAATTTCATAAACATCTTTCCATTTATCCCTGCTTCCATCTTTGTATTTAACATAGAACTGGGGAGATACCACGAGCCATTTTGTATTACTCACCTTTTTTTCGAAATCTACATATAATCCATTATTAATTAAATAAAGTGGTTCTCCTTTAATCATAAAATTCATATCCTTTGTTTGGGCAGCAACATCACTAGTTAATCGCATAAAAATCAGAAGGATAATAGTGGTGATAAATATTTTTGTGAACATATCTTTCATTTTTAAGAATAATAAACTAAAACCATGCGCCAATTTTGAATCCGAAAATGAATAAGTTGCCGGAATATGCAAAATCATAATAACTTTTAGTGAAGTGCTTTTTAATACCTGCATCATCTGTGAAGGAATAACGGTAACCAATTCCGGCATAGGGGCCGAATATCACAGGGAATTTAGAAAAAGGAGCGGCAAAATCAAAACCAATCATAAGATCACCTCCGATTTTCGGGAATGACAGGTTTTGCTTTATTGGCTGAGTGCCTTCTGTGTTTGTATACTGTATGGTAAGGTAATTAAAATTTATTCCATAACTAAAATACGTTCCAGGCCGGAATTTTCTCCCTGGCGAAACATATATCTTATGATCAATATCCAAGCCATATCCACTTAAATTATTAAGATTATAGTCAGAATGATAACTGGTATAAAACTCCTCATTTCCAAAATAATATTGCGGACTCAACTGAATCCAATGACCTTTTCCTATATTCACCTCATAATCAATTCTTAAGGCGTTATTCGAAACATAACTGGGAACAATCATAAGGTGATTTCTGGCAGAATCACGCTGTGCTTCCAAGTGGCTGGTCATTAACACTAAAGAAAGTATAGTGAAAATCAATTGTATTCGTAACATGGCTATCATTTATTAATTAAAAGTTTGCTTAACAGGGTAACGTTCCCGTCTTTATATTTATACTGATGCAATCCGTCATCGGCAATTACCATTAACAGGGTATCCATGGGTATTATATCAATTGCAGGGATACCAAATTTATGCAAAAGTTTAAGACTCCCAACATTGGTGGCATCGTATACTTTCAGGCCATCATCGCAAACAAACAAATTATTGTTGGAGATTCCCAGCCCCTTGGGATTGTCCATTTTATAGCTCCTTACCATAAAAGGCAGTTCGAGGTTTGATATGTCTACTACCTGCAACTCATTAGTATTACGTCCGCACCTGGAGGTTGAACTTAAAGTAACAAAAGCAAATTTATCGTTTGCAACCACAGGGTCGCAACTGTAAATATGCTGGTAATTAGATATCCTGCCCGGATACATTGGTTCGGTAACATCATAAATGTACATTCCGGTAGTTGAACCCAGGAACAAAATATTATCCTTACCAGCAAAAATGGTTTCAATCCCGAAGCCAACATTACTCTCTGCAACAAATTTTGGTTGTGTAGGGTCGGCCAGGTTGTAGCTCTTTAATTTCTCATTATCCACCGTAAAAAGATGGTCATTCGTTATGGTAAAACGTGCCAGAGAACCTCCGGTGCCAATATCTGTACCACCATTATTGTCAGTACCACTACTGACACTTGAATCCTTAGTACATCCCGTTGAAAAAACCAATACAACGATGATGAAGTAGATTATTTTATACATCTGTAACATTTTTAAGTAATTAATTTTCATACTGAACTGGTGTTGCTGGTTTTCTCCATTCGATGATAACCGTATTTTCTGGTCGGTTCGCAGCGGCAAACACTTCCGGAACATAAGTCAGATCCGGTGGCAAAAGCTCCGGAAAGACATGTGGAATGCGACTTGTTACCTGAATTACGGGAATAGCTGAAAGGTCCACTGTCACCAAATCAGTAGCATTATCAATGTACATGCTGTTTCCTTTAATGGCCATATCCAAACACCCGGGAACAGTAATAAACCCCAGATTGACTGGATTAGCCGGATCATGATTATCAATCACATGAATGCCTTTATACTGTTGACTTATAAAAATATAGCCGCCTTTTGTGTAAATTTTCCCTATTTGAGTTAACGGATGCGGAACAGTATAATGAATACTGGTCTCCAGTTGAGCTCTGTCTAACAATACCGGCACATATTGTGTTTCTAAATAGTTTACTTGTCTATCGCTAAACGAAACGAGTAAAATAAAAGAGGCTATCAATAATATAAATTTCTGCATGGTGTTTAACTTTTTATGTGTTTCAATGGTAAGATGATATAATCCTACTAAAGTTGCGTCTGAAAGAAGGCTTTTTTTTAAAAAAATTGTCAGTTAATGATTGTGCATCACAAATAACTGAACTTTACTTTATCTTTGTTTGTTTAAAAAAATGATTGAAAACCTAAATTATAAGCTATGATAAAAGAATTTAAAGAATTTGCCATGCGTGGCAATGTAATTGACCTTGCTGTCGGTATAATCATTGGTGGAGCCTTTGGTAAAATTGTCTCCTCTCTGGTTGCGGACATTATGATGCCGATCATCAACCCTCTTATTCCTGGCGGTGACTGGAAAACAATAGTATTAGGCCCTGGCATTAAACTAGGTAGCTTCCTCGGGTCCATCCTTGACTTTATCATTGTAGCGTTAGCCATCTTCCTGTTTGTTAAATTAATCAATCAGCTTCAGAAGAAAAAAGAAACAGCACCTGCCAAACCTACCAATGAAGAAATATTGTTAACCGAAATAAGGGACTTGTTGAAAAATAAATAAATGCTAAACTGTAAATCTATGATGAATCGAAAATTACTGATTGTGCCCATCCTTGCAATTACATTATTAAACGTTAATGCCCAAACACCTGATACTGTTAAACCTGACACTGTTAAACATTTCATTTTCGGAGGTTTTTCTTCCTTAACATTCAACCAGGTTAGCTTAAGTAATTGGGCAGCAGGAGGAGAAAACGCATTATCCGCTACTGGCATTTTAAGTCTGTTTGGAAAATATAAAAAAGACAATATTGCCTGGGATAATTCGCTGGATCTGGGTTACGGTTTTTTAAAAGGATCCCAGGGAGTACGTAAAAATGAAGACAAAATAGAATTCAACTCAATATTGGGTTACAAAGCAGCAAAAAAGCTTTATTACAGCATGCTCTTTAATTATAAAACCCAATTTACAAATGGTTACAAATATCCAAATGATACTGTGAGTGTAATTGTATCACGGTTTAATGCGCCGGGCTACATCGCATTAAGTATAGGCCTTGACTACAAACCCAACAATTTTTTCTCAGTTTACTTATCTCCGATTGGAGGACGCTTAACCCTTGTTTCCGATCAGGCTCTTGCTGATTCAGGAGCGTATGGAGTGGACCCAGCTCAAAAAGATATCAATAACATTATCATAAAACATGGTAAGAAATCCCGCATGGAGATAGGCGCTACACTGAGCGCAAAGTTTCAGAAAGACGTTTTTAAAAATGTAAACGTTATGTCAAAACTATCATTGTTTAATAACTATACTGATAAAGTAACAGCCAACCGTAAAAACATTGATGTCAATTGGGAGGTCCTCATTAATATCAAAGCAGGCAAATACTTAACCACAAGCATTATGACAAATTTAATATACGATCAGAACACCATTGCAAAAACACAATTTAAAGAAGGGATTGGCGTAGGATTATCTTATAAATTTTAATTCTTTCTCAACCGCAAAGACACAGAGGCGCAAAGTTTCTTTCTACAAATCTTTAGCAACGCATTGAGCCAAGAACCAAGGTATTTTAGTCTATTTACTCTTGGTTTTTGGCACTGGCTGGCGCTCGTTTTAAACGAGTGCTGTTAGTAAACCAAAAGACCTATAAATTTGGCCTTTCAAAAGAGTATTTGTGATTGCATAAAGTCTTTTTGTAAAAAGAAATTATAATTTTGTTTCAATCCCATTGGGGTTGAAACATTTTTATGATAAAAGATTACAAATTTCTCGAGCACACTGCCAGCCTTTGCCATATTTGCCTGAAAAAAGCAGATGCCAAGATCATTGAAAAAGACGGGTCTGTTTATATCCTAAAATTTTGTCAGGAACATGGCGAGTTTTGCGAAATACTTGAAGAAGACGCCGATTATTACAACCAACGTAAACAATATGACAAACCTGGCAATGCGTGTATTTGCCAGACTGAAAGAGCTATAGGTTGCCCCTTCGATTGTGGCATATGCCCTTCACATGAGCAACATTCCTGCATCAGCTTAATTGAAATTACCAATAGATGCAATCTTAACTGCCCCATTTGCTTTGCCAATAGTGGGAAAGGCGACTTTATGTCAAAAGAAGAATTTGAACAAAGACTCGATTTTTTAGTCGAGTCGGAAGGGGGGCAGGCTGATATCCTGCAAATAAGTGGTGGTGAGCCAACTCTGCATCCTGAAATAATTTCGTTTATCGAACTAGCACGGTCAAAAAAAATCAATTATGTTATGCTCAACACCAATGGCCTCAAACTTTCCGAGGACATTCAACTGGCAGAAGCATTAAGCCGGTTTAAAGGAGGGTTTGAAATTTACCTGCAGTTCGATGGTCTGAATGATAAAACCCACACATACTTCAGGGGACAACCATTGAAAGATATTAAACTGAAAGCTATCAGAAATTTACAACAATTCAATATTCCCATAACCCTTGTAACTACATTGGAACGAGGCATTAACGACAACGAAACCGGCAAAATAATCGAATTTGGCTTATCTACAAATTGCATACGTGGCATAAGCTTTCAACCGGTAGGCTATTTCGGACGGCTACCCGCATCTGATCCCGCGAATAGGTTAACGCTTACCGGCATTATCCGAAAAATCGAAGAACAAACTTCAGGAATGGTTCGAAAATCCGATTTTATTCCACTACCTTGCAATGTCGATAGGGTTGCCATTACTTATTTCTACCGTAACAAGCACAATTCATTTGTTCCGCTTACACGAAACCTCGATTTAAAAAAGTATCTTCCATTTATAAAAAACACGTTCAAGTTTGATCCGGATGATTTCCTAAAAGAATTATCATCCGGTATTTTCTCCAAAGAATGCTGCGACGTGGCAGGATTATTTAAGGATTTTGCAAAATTAATTCCGATGAGCTATGTGTTTAAAAGCGAGGATGAAAAGATTAAATATGTGAATGAAAACACCTTTCGGATCAGCATTACTTCATTTATTGATGCGTATAATTTTGATATTAAATCGGCTCAGAAGGAATGTGTGCATTTTATAGTTCCAGGGTCAAAAAAAATACCGTTTTCAATGTATAATCTGCTTCATCGGAAATAGGAGTAAGAACAAAGACAAATAGAACAAAGACATAAGACAATATGTTTTCGAAGCTCATACAAATTGTTCAGAACTATCAGGGAGGAAGGCTCTTTCTGATTGCCAATATCATTGTGATGATTTGTGTTGGAGTTCTGTTTATGGCAATTATCATCGACTTCATGGAATATCACAACAAGAAAAATGTAAAAAATAAAGTCCGAAGTTGGGTGGAAACAGGCAGCATGTTTGGTGTTTACGTCATATACTATTTGTTGATCAGATTTAGAATAGGACAAATCGTCCCACATGAAGCTTTGCACCATGTTATGCTAATCACGGGATCAGCCATCATGATCTTTGGATGTTATGTTAATGTTAGCGGCCGCTTTAAACTTAAGCACAACTGGGCTAACCAGGTTACCATTTATAAAAATCAAACCATGATTACCGGTGGTGTATACTGTTTTGTACGTCACCCTTTGTATGCCTCAATTATCTGGATGATGATCAGCGGATCCTTAATCTATTCAAATTATATATCGTTACTAAGTGTTCTTATTATCTTTATTCCAATGATGTATTACAGGGCTAATCAGGAGGAAAAATTGCTTGCCTCGGAATTTGAAGGCTACAAAACATATCAAAAAAATGTCGGAATGTTTTTTCCTAAATTATTTAAAATATGGTAAGCTATAAACCGGTTTCAATTTTTAAGGCTTCATTTGCCTTTTGTCGTTACACAATAGCAATTATGGTATGGATTTCTTGTATTGTCCATTCGGTAATATTACTGGAAGTTGTTGCTGGCATCTTTCTGTTATCAGCAATCCTGAAGGTTAAAAAAGCACCCATGATCTGGATTTACGACAATACATTCAATAAAATATGGCTATCTGACGAGGTACTGGTCAATGAAAACGCCATCTATTTTGCTCATTTAGCGGGCTTGACATTGACCGTGGTTTGTCTGATAATCGTATATTCCATTCAAAGTCCCTGGGCTTGGTTTTCGGTGTTAGCTTTTGCATTATTAAAGTCCGTTTCGGCCATTGGCTTTTGTCCTGCCTCCAAATTGTACGACTGTGCATTAAATGGAAACTGTTGTGTTAACCATAAATCAAAATGAACCATCAGCATCCACTCATAGACAATTGGGGCGTAGAACCGGTGCTTTTTCATTTAGGAACCATTCCGGTTTCTTCATACTCATTTTTTGTTTCCCTGGGAATAATAGCGGGTGCATTGGTCTATTACTTCGAAGCAAGAAAACAGCGTCAAGTCAATGAGCACTCCTTTCTGATTGCCGTAGGGGCATTGGCTGGTGCCGCTTTGGGTGCTAAAATGCTTGAAATCTTAATTAATGTTGACAACATCGATTCGTTGAATTCTCTCGCAGCATTTTTATTATCGGGCAGAACGATTATCGGTGGACTGATAGGTGGAACATTAGGAGCCATGCTCACCAAAAAAATATTGCACATACAAACAAAAAAAGGAAATTTATTTGCTCCGGCAGTAGCGCTGGGTGTAGCAATCGGGCGCATTGGTTGTTTCCTGAACGGATGCTGTTACGGACAACCAACAAAATTGCCATGGGCCATTAATTTTGGCGATGGAATAATGCGTCATCCGACACAATTGTACGAGTCTTTATTTATGTTAGCGATGTTCATTGTCCTGAAAACATACTATAAACAAAAACCTGTTAAGCCGGGATATTTGTTCAAAGTATTAATGATTTGGTATTTCATATTTCGGTTCCTTGTTGAGTTTATCCGTGTTGAACGAATTGCATTCTGGCACTTAACCTATTTTCAAATAATTGCAACTTTTGTTTTGTTGTACTTAGCTTTGGATGATATAAAATTATTAACCATCAAACTGATCGAAAATGGAAGAAAATTTAGATGAAAAGCTGACAGATCAAGAACAGTCAAAATCATATTACAATAATAGCAATAGAAAAGCTTTTGATGTATTTATTGGATTTTTAGGAGGATTATTGCTATTATTATTTACGGAAGGTGGTTATATTACCGACTCCCTTTCTCCATTTAGACCTTCGCTTTCGTTGTTTTTGTTAATCGCAACTATTGTCTCTGTTCTAATATTTATTTTCTTCCGTATAAAAAGAAGATACATTGCTATAGGGCTAATCTTGTCTGTTGCTATTCCTTTAATTCTAGTAGGGGGATGCTTTGGCATTCTGTTTATTACACACTAATCTTATCATAAACAATGGAAGAAAAATTAGACGAAAACTCATACAAAAAACGCCCGAGCAATATAGCCAGGGATTTTTCAATAGCCTTTCTTATGGGAATCGGGTATATAGGCAGTATAAGCTATAAGGTAATGCTATCACAATCAACAGAATGGTTTATCTTTGCACTAATTGTTTATATTCTGGCTATCGTTTTCTTTTTCATCAAAAGAAGAAAACCAATTGCCATAGGTTTAATTATACCGCTAATCCTGATGTCAATGATCCCTTTGTTATTAATTGGAAGCTGTCATATTGGGGCCTAAAGATCAGTAATCAAGTTAAATATATACTTTAATAAAGTACGAAGCAGGATTAGGATACATCTGGACAACCGGAGAGTCGAATGAAAGATTCTCTATGCCTGCTGTGGCTGTAACCGTTATAATTCCTATGGCGGCATGAGGCACGCATACAAAATAATAAGTACCGGTATTATGGAAAATAACCGTACCGCCCTCCCAATGGCACGCTAAATCCTCCTTTAGAAGTAGCTATGCCAGAAGTATAATTAGGGTTTGGTGAAAAAGTCAAGCAGGGACAAAACGGATTTTAGAGATTTCAATTCGGATGAAGTTAAAAAAGAAATCAAATATACCTTTAAATTTAACC
>WSSedL1CaDRAFT_10000145_pt1 | contig 47448 bp, 41 predicted proteins | sample WetSurSL1Cattail_FD_9464 | JGI IMG/M metagenome (IMG submission 9464)
AAAGCCAATAGCGGCGGGCGTGAAGTGGTATTGTTTTTTTTGAAACCTGCTCCAGTGGATTTTTATTTGAAGCCGGTGCTTCAGAGGGTTAAGAATGAAGGCGACATCCATGTACAAGCTTTGGAAGCTTTATTCGCGGGGCCGCCCGAGCAATCCAAACTATTGGCTATCTTTCCAAAAGACACCAAGGTACTTGGGCTCGACATTAAACATGGCGTCGCTTATGTCAATCTCAATCAAAAAGCAACGCAGCTTAACGTAGGTTCTTCCGGTGAAGAGCTTGCGGTTGCTTCGATTGTAAATACTCTGACCAAGTTTCCCGATGTGTTTCAGGTCAAAATTGTAATCGAAGGCAAAGAAACAGAGTCCTTAGCCGGTCATGTGGATATTTCCGGCCCTTTGCGCTACAATGATCAGGTGATCGATCCGGAACTGTTATAGTTTTTAAGCTTTACTTATATAAGGAAATCCAAAAGGCCCTTAGCGAGCTTAAGCTCCGCTGGGGGCTTTTTTCGTTTTAATATGAATCAAGCAAGTAACTTTCAATACCATAAATAAATAAAAAACTTGCCGGATCGATGTTTAGTGAATCGATGGTAAAGGCTAATAACTGGTCCGGACATTTGAGATAATAAAGATTCAAAGGTTTAGCGGGAGTGAGTGAGTGAGGAAGGAAGACAAAGATGAATACGGAACTGCCGGAGAACGATCGGGTGGACGCTTTCTTTACCAGCCTTGACCGGTCGTTATTTCTAAATGATGACTATAAAGAGCTGGCTTTACGGGATAGGCCGCTCCCCATCGGTCAAGGGCAAACTATTTCTCAACCGAGCCTGGTGTGTCAGATGACTAAGCAGCTCCAAATAAACCGAGAATCCAAGGTATTGGAAATCGGTACCGGTTCGGGGTATCAAACTGCATTCCTGGCCGAATTGGCCGCTACCGTATATACGGTGGAGCGGATTGCGGATTTATCAATCCAGGCTCAGGACAGACTGGCTAAACTTGGCTATAGTAATGTATATTTTAAAATTGGAGACGGTAGTGAAGGATGGAGCGAATTTGCGCCCTATGACCGGATCATGGTCACTGCCGGGGCCCAAAGTCTGCCGGGGCCTTTAGTGGAACAATTAAAACCCGGCGGCCGAATGTTGATTCCCGTTGGTGAGCCGGCTCGTCAAGAGTTGCTATTGGTTCAAAAGGATGGGGAGGGGGTCGTATCGGTGGAAGCGTTGGATAGGGTGATTTTTGTGGAGTTGAAAGGAGAGTATGGCTGGCAAAATTCATCGAAATAAATTATGCCTGAAACTTCAACAGGTTTACGGCGGCTTTTTATGTTTTACCAATGTGTAAATCCGAGTATTAAATCTCCTCACCGCTCATAAGCATGATGGTAAGGTGAGGGGTAGTCAATGAAAGTACTATTTTTTTCAAAAAAGCATCTGATCGGAGTATTGGCAGTGATCGGATTGTTGCTGGTATTTATGACGCTGAATCATTCCGATCATTCGGTAAACACCAAAGCGTATCGCGTGCGGGAATATTTTCCTCCTTTAATCTATCTGCCGGGTTATCAACAAGGTCCGCGGATTTATGCCAGCACCGGTGTGCTGATCGAGGCCAGGAGCGGAGCGGTTTTATTTGCCAAGAACCCTGATTTGCGAAGAGCTCCGGCCAGCACTACCAAGATGATGACGGCAATCGTGGCATTAGAAAAAGGAGATTTAAAAAAGATAATTAAAATAAGCCCGTTGGCGGCAGGCACGCCCGGTTCCTCCATCTGGTTACGGGCGGGTGACAAACTGGTTTTAAAGGAACTGCTGGAAGGGATGATGTTACAATCGGGCAACGATGGCAGTATGGCGGTAGCGGAAGGAGTAGCCGGGACTGTCCCGGATTTCGTTGCGTTAATGAATTTAAAGGCCAAAGAGATTGGAGCCTTGAATACAAATTTCCGCAATCCCCATGGGCTGAGAGCGCCTTCACACTATACCACTGCAATTGATCTGGCCCTAATTGCCCGCTATGGACTTGCGCATCCGGGATTTTCCAATTTAGTGAAACGCAAAACCGCTATTGTCCGTTGGGAAGATAAACCCCAGCAGATTCAAGTGAAAAATACCAACCGTTTATTGTGGTATCTGGAAGGGGCGGATGGAGTTAAGACCGGAACGACTAATGAAGCAGGTTATTGCTTGGTTGCGTCCGCAACCCGGTCGGGTCGCCAATTGATTGCAGTGGTGCTTAATTCCGGAGATCGCTGGGGTGACTGCGGCAGATTGTTGGAGTATGGCTTCAAGGAATTTATCGCCCGGAAAATTGCCGATCGTCATCATGCAGTCGCCAGATTGGCCGTAAATAACGGAAACATTGCTTGGGTCAAACTTTATCCTCGGGTCGACCTATATGCGGTTGTTAAAAAAGACAGCGCCCAATTGATCCAAACTCAGCAAAAAATATTTAGCGGGCGGGTGTCGGCCCCATTACGTCCGGGCCAAGTTTGGGGAAAGATCGGTTATCGTTATGGCGATCAAATTGTTGAAGGGGTCGACTTGATTAATTTACAGCCTATACCCAAAAAGCGGCCCTGGTGGGCCTGGTGAAGCTCCCTGAGGATAAAAAGGGAGATTGGCCACAGGCCATACCGGCAATTGCCGCCACTTTTATCGGGACTGTGGTGGGGGCAGGCTTTGCATCCGGTCAGGAAATATATCAATTTTTTGGTATTTATGGACTATATGGCTTCCTGGGTATTGCCCTTGCCGTGCTCATGATGGGATGGGCCGGAAATAAGGTATTTAAGATTGCTTGCGTAATCAGACCCCAGTCTTATCATGAATTGTTGACTTATCTATTGGGGCGGCGGTTAACTAGGATTGTCGATCTGATATTGTTTACTTTTTTCATGATATTGATTGGAGTAATGTTTGCCGGAAGCGGGGCTGTTTTTGAAACGGTCGGCGCTAATTATTGGGCCGGAGTAATCGTTACCGCATTGTTGCTTATCGTTGTGCTTAGTTGCGGTTTACCGGGTTTAATATCCGCTAATTTAATTGTAATTCCGTTGATGTTTGTCGGTGCCGTAGTAATCTCGTTATATGGCGTTTTTACAAAGTCCGTCGTTCCGGTTGGCGGAGATTTTCAGCTACGCTGGCTAGCGGCAGCTTTACAGTTTTCCGCCTATAACTTGGTATTGGCGATACCGGTTTTGATAGCATTAACGAAAGAATATCCGAAGTTACAATGGCTGGAACACGGGGGTTGGCTAGGAAGTTTTGCGCTTGGCGTTATGGCCGGTTTTATGCAATGGGCGCTGTTATCTCAATTGCCTTTTTTGTCAAAGAGTGCGTTACCAATGGTTGAGCTGGCCAAAAGAGCGGGGAAAATTTCATATTGGTTTTATGCCATGATATTATGGGGTGAAATGTTCACTACACTGCTGGCGAATACCTACGGGGTAGTCCAACGCCTGGTCGTGTTAAGTGGAATGAAGCCCAACCCGATGTACCTTAATGAGGATAAGACGGGAAAGACACAATTCAAAGTACAGGCTCAAAAAAGGCGGCGGGGTTTTTGCATGGACCGGAAATGGTGGTACTATATTTGGCTGGTAATAGTCACATTGACCGGTATGGGTATTGCTCAATTTGGATTTATTAATTTAATCGCCGGTTGCTATCCGGTATTTGGTTATTTATGTTTAGTCATTATGTTGGTTCTTTTACAAAAACGAGTGAGGGCAGGACCGGAGGCACGGTCTATCAAAACAAAAATTTAACAGCCGAATTTTAACAGTTCAAAATAATGACTGCCGTTTTACGGCAGTTTTTTAAGTTTTATCCTTCAAATAGTTTTTTATACCGTATTTTACAGAAGATGTAAGGAAAATAATTGAGTGGAAACCAAAGAAATCGACAAAGGAGGATAGCGATAAATGATATACTGAACCCCAGAAACTCAAAGAAAATCAAGGGGGTATGCCAAGTGCCCGGTCAAGTCGCGGCTGGCCTAAAAGCGAAAGCTGCTCCGGAACACAACCGGCTTCCCCGTGATTTCCAAGGAAAAGTGTTGGTGTTTAGGAAACGTCGATTTATCAGGGAATTATCAAAAAATATGTTCCTGATAATCTTGGCATTTTTACTTAGCCGATTTATGTTACCGGGGGGGATTGTCCCGGCCGGGATCTCTTTTGGACTGGTTAATGTCAACCGGCGGATGGGGTTCTGGAAGAAATTCTTGATCGCAATTGCAATTTTTTTAGGAATAGGGAGCGTCAAAGGGTTTGTTTATGCAGGATGGATTGCCGGTTCGATAGTGCTTTTGGATTTATTAAACCAATTATGGAAACGTCGAAAAAACATATCGATAAAATGGTTATGGAGCTTTTTAATTTGGTCTTTCTTGAGATTCGCCCTGCTGGGGTTGGTAGGAGCGACCCGGAATCTATTAATCATTACCCTATTAGAATTGACTTTTGTTTATTTTTTGGGTCTTTTATTTCAAATTGCGATCAAGTTCTTGGACAACCCCTTAAAAGAATTTTCAAAAAATACGTCACCCGTACTAGCAGTTATGATTGTGTTTGCTTTAGGCGGAGCTAAAGACATGGTTTTTCAATCTTTGAATCTGACGGAGATTTTAGCGGCTTTTTTGCTGACGACAGTCTCGTTTGTAGGTGGAGGAGGAGCCGGAGCAGCCATGGGAATATTAATTGGATTGGTTTTAGGGATTAAGACCGAAAATGTAATTACTCAGGTGGCAACCTACAGTATTGCAGGGTGCCTGGGAGGGTTTTTACGGCAATTTCGGAGGTGGGGTACTATGTTTGGCGCAGCTTTCGGTTTATATTTTGTACTGCAGCAATTACATATCGCTCCGTTTACGATTCATAACATATCTTGGGGGATTGGAATGCTTTCATTTGCATTGATTCCCCGGAATTATATCTCGCAAATTTCCAACTATTTTCCTGAGCCGCAGCGGACTGTAACCGAAGAACAACAACAGTTACGTGAATATCTTACCAATCAGATGAACAATTTGTCTGATATATTTGGAGAAATGGCAAAAAGTTTTAATGATGGCAAACAAGAAGCGGCAACTCTCCAGAAAACCGACTTATATACATTGCTCGATCAAGTCTGCACTAAAAATTGTCAGCATTGCACCGGCTATGAGAGTTGTTGGGGGGAAAACTTTTACTCCACCTACCGTGAAATTTTTGACTTAATTGCCGTGGCCGAATTATACGGCAAGGTAAACCTTAAAAATCTTAAAGGGCGTTTGGCCAAAAATTGTTTTCAGCAATTTAAACTCCTGGCAACCATTAATCAGCTCTTTGAAAAATGTTTGGATAATAATCTTTGGCAGCAAAAGATCGATGAAAACAAAGCTTTTTTAGCCAACCAACTACAAGGGGTTTCCGGTATTATCAGTAGTTTGGCGACCCAAATCAATAGCGATGTCAACTTTAAAACGGAGATCGCTGAAAAGATTTATCAAGGATTCCAAAGGATAGGGATACCGGTCAAGGAAGCAGCGGTTATAACTTACAATCAGCAAGGATTGGAGATTTGTATCCGGCAGCACAACTGCGGCCAAAGCTATGAGTGCCAATACTTGGCTGCAGCCATGATAAGCAGGCTGCTGGACCGGGAATATATGGTATGGGAACGCAAGTGCCGTCAATTGATGCCGGAGAATGAAGATTGTCAATTTTCATTGATTCCGACTCGCAACTATGAGATCAAAACCTCAATTTGCAAATTGCCCAAAAACGGTAACGAATTCTCCGGTGACAATCAAGGGTTGCATGAATTGAAGGAAGGTCAGTTTGTCGCTATTTTAAGTGATGGTATGGGTCATGGCACTAAAGCGTCGGTTGAAAGCGAAACTACAGTGGCTATTTTGGAGAAATTACTGGAATCAGGCATTGATAGCGACTTTGCGGTAAAAATGGTAAACTCAGTGCTGCTGTTACGTTCCAGCGAGGAATCATTTGCCACTGTCGATTTAGCGGTTATTGATTTGTATACCGCCCAGGCCGAGTTCATCAAAATTGGCGCAGCCGCTACTTATATTAAAAGAGGTCGGGAGTTGTGGAGTATTGAGTCGACTTCCCTTCCGGCAGGAATCTTAAGCGCGGTAGATTTGGAACGGACCAATGTCAAATTAGAGTCGGGCGATCTGGTAATTATGGTTACCGATGGGATTATCGATAGTAAACCAAATCATCCCGATAAAGAAGACTGGATGATTCGAGCATTAAGACAGGTCGAAGTCGTAGGACCGGAGGCATTGGGAGAATATCTGTTGAATTTGGCTACGATTAATCAAAATGGAGAACCCAAGGATGATATGACAGTGATTATAATGCAAATTTTGGCGAAGATGTTTTAGCACTCTAGGTAAGACAGAAAGTGAACAAAAATTTAGAACTCGGAAAAGCACTGCCGCACGCTTTCGCTGAGGTGCAAAGTTCGTAAAAGAAACCCAAGATGTTTGAAAACAAATAGCTGTTTTTCAACGTAAACCCCGGCCTTGATTTGATGATAAGGTTTGGGGTTTAGTTTTATTCATGGTTTTTGACTTTTTATCAGCTAATTCTTGTATATATGTTTTGTCGGCTTGATTTAGGATGACGATGGCCTCGTCCAAATTCCGGGCGGTTTGATCAAATTCCTGCTCGAGTAATTCATCTTTTAATAGTTTAAGTCGGATAATGGCTTTATTGAATTCAATCCGATATAATGACATTGAGGATAACACCACCTTAATTTTTAATTGTGGATAATTCCGATTTTCGGAGAATTTTCCGCACGATTTATGCTGTCATATTAACTATATCATAGGTTATTACATTTCTGATAGAGGCAGAAACAAGATATGCGGAAAACGCTCCGGACTCTCGGATTTTAATTTTAACCCGGGGAACTATATATATAATGACGCGTTTAAGCTTAAATAGCAAATTTTTTAACATTATCCTAAAGGGAATTAATTATTTTAGGCGAATTTGATTCCGGGGTGGGTTGATGATTGAGAAGGTAAAAAATACAATTGCGAAGTTTAATCTGCTATCAATAGGGGAACGGGTCATTGTAGGCTTTTCCGGGGGGATTGATTCGGTAACCCTGCTCCATATACTTTGCGGTTTAACCGAGTATAAACTGGATATCTGGGCACTTTATATTAATCATTCTCTGCGACCGATGGAAAATATAAAGGAAGAAAAATTATTAGCCGAACTCGGCCAAAAGTGGGGCATTCATACTCATAAAGTGACGATTGATATACCCGGGCGTTTAAAGGAGAAGCCACAGTCATTGCAGTTGCTGGCCCGTGAGGAACGTTATAAGGTCTTTAGCTCTTTTAAAGAGCAAATCAAGGCTGATAAAGTGGCATTAGCCCATCATCGGGATGATCAAGTAGAAACGGTTTTATACCGGATTATTCGGGGGACCGGTTTGGATGGGTTAGCCGGGATGCCTGCCATCCGGGATGGATTTTTCATCCGGCCTATGCTTGAGGTTTCCCGGGCTGAAGTAAGGGAATACGTCGCCGCGCATAATTTGTCTTGGCTGGAGGATTCTTCAAATCACAAGTTGATTTACCAACGGAATAAAATAAGGTTGCAATTAGTGCCGTTACTTGAAGAGACTTATAATCCGCGTATCAAAGAGAGCATATTGCGATTAGCCAAACTTGCCGAAGAACAGCGTGATTTTATGGCAAAATTGATTGCTGAACGATTACCGGAAATACAGATAAAGGAAGAAAGCAGAATCGGATTCAAATTAGGCTGTTTTTTACAACAACCGTTTTATTTGCAGTATTGCATTTTAAGACAGCTTCTGCTACAGGTTAAACCCAATTATCATCTGGAGAACATGGCGTTGGACCGCTTGCTCGACAAGATTAACCGGGAAAATTATCAATTTAAGGCAATGCATATTTTCAAAGGAATACCGGTTTACCGGGAGGGGGGGTTCATATTTTTTGGACTTCCACAACCAAATGGCTGCTTTAGGGAGAAACTGCGGTATAATTTGATTGCTCCCGGTGAAAATGTAATTACCGCATTAAACTTGCGGATAGATTTGAAAACGGCGCTACCGCCGGCAGAATGGAGTTCGGTCGGAGATTATGAAGCATATATTGGGCCGGCTAAACTACGATTGCCCTTACAAATACGTTTCTGGCAGCCGGGCGATGCTTTTCGGCCATTGGGAGGTCCCGGACTTCAGAAATTGCATGATTTTTTTATTAACAAAAAACTGCCCCGTTCTATCCGGGCCGGGATTCCATTGCTAGTAACGGCCGATGACCGGATCGTATGGGTGATTGGCTATCGTTTGAGTGAGGAATTCAAAGTTGATCCCGGGGATAGGGATGCAGTAGTTTGGCGGATTACGGTTGCGGTTTCTTCTAAAGAAGTTTGATTGTATTCATAAATTTACTATGATATAATATTTAACATGGCAAAAACGACCGTTTTTGCCGGAGGGAGGCTTATTCTTGTTTAAAGTGGCGCGAGAGATATTTCTTTATTTTGCTGTGGCGATCATTACCCTTTTATTAGTGATTAATTATGTGAATCCCCAGAAACAGCCTGAACAGATCAACTTTGATAAGTTTATGCAAAAGGCTGAGTCGGGTAAGATAATTGATGCAGTTATCAGTAATAATGACGGTACTATTCAGGGTAGACAGCGCAGCGGCAACAAAAAATACAAGACCGACGGTCCGGTCAATCATCCGGAGATTTATTATGAAGTGTTGCGGCAAAAGGGAGTTAAGGTTTCATTCTCCAATCCCGGGAACGGTTGGTGGGCAATTATCCTTCCCAATCTCGGTTTTATTGTTTTATTTATCATCTTCTGGTTCTTCTTGTTAAATCAAATGCAAAACAGCGGCAATAAAGCTTTATCATTTGGGAAAAGCAGGGCTAGGCTCCATACCGAGGATAAGTCCAAAACGACTTTCGATGATGTTGCCGGCGAAGATGAGGCTAAAGAGGAATTGGTGGAGATTGTGGACTTCCTGCGTCAACCGCGACGTTTTACTGAGCTGGGTGCTAAAATTCCCAAAGGAGTTTTATTAATTGGGGCGCCTGGGACCGGAAAAACTTTATTGGCGAAAGCGGTAGCCGGTGAAGCGGGAGTTCCGTTTTTCAGTATCAGCGGTTCTGATTTCGTAGAAATGTTTGTAGGTGTAGGAGCATCCAGGGTACGTGACCTTTTTGATCAAGCCAAAAAGAATGCGCCCTGTATTGTATTTGTCGATGAGATCGATGCAGTGGGTCGCCAAAGAGGGGCTGGTTTGGGTGGCGGTCATGATGAACGGGAACAAACATTGAATCAGCTTTTAGTTGAGATGGACGGATTTGAACCTAATTCAGGCATTATTTTACTGGCTGCGACCAACCGTCCGGATGTTTTAGATCCGGCATTACTGCGTCCAGGCCGGTTTGATCGTCAAGTCACACTTGATATCCCTGACATAAAGGGCAGGGAGGAAATTTTAACGGTCCATTCCAAGGGCAAGCCTTTGGCCCAGGATATCGATCTTAAAGTATTAGCGCGGCAGACTCCGATGTTTACCGGGGCTGATCTGGCGAATGTCTTAAATGAGGCGGCTTTGCTTGCCGCCAGGCGAAACAAGAAAAAGATTTCAATGGATGAATGTGAAGATGCAGTTGAAAGAGTAATCGCTGGTCCGGAGAAGAAGAGCAAGATCATGAGTGTTAAGGAACGGGAATTGACTGCATATCATGAAGCGGGTCATGCTCTGGTAGGGCACTATTTGCCGACTATTGATCCCATTCACAAGGTTTCGATAATTCCGAGGGGCGGGGCCGGCGGTTATACGATGGCATTGCCGCTTGAAGATAAACATTATAATACCCGAACTGAATTGCTGGAGAACGTGGTATTTGCCATGGGTGGACGGGCTGCTGAAGTCATTGCTTTGAATGAAATCAGCACCGGCGCTCGGAGTGATCTGGAACGGGCTACCAAGACCGTGCGAAAAATGATTACTGAGTATGGGATGAGTGACGAACTTGGGTATATGACATTCGGCCACGGCCATGAGGAACAGGTTTTTTTAGGCCGTGATTTTACCCGCGAAAAAAATTATAGCGAAGAGATTGCTGCTGCCATTGACCGGGAGATTAAACGGATCATGGATAGTGCTTTCGAAAAATCAACTGCGCTTATCAGAGAACACCGTGATATGCTGGATGCAATTGCCAAAACATTATTGGATAAAGAAACCATCGAAGGTAATGAATTCCTGGCTTTGCTTGGCGAATCTCCCAAAATTGAAGAACCCTCACCAACAGTAGAGGCTTAAAATTAGTTCATAATGCAATGATAGGGGAGCGGAGCGTAGGAAGAATTTATATCCTACACTACGGTTCCCTTATTTTTTGGAGGTAGGCATGAAAAAGCCATATTTAAATACAGTATATACGCATTTGATTCTCAGGCGGGATTATGAACCGGTGAATGTTGTAGGAGAATCAAGCGATCAAGACTTCCTAATGGTACAAAAATACCGCAATGAAGCCATTTTTTTAGTGCAACTCATTGACGGGGACCAGGTAGCTCCAGCAAGTATTCAGTCCAAATTGAAGCAGGATTATGATTTTTTACTGGCGAACGATGCCAAGCAGGTTCTACATATGATCGAAGTTTTAATTTTTAATGAGACGCCTTCCAGGGAAATGGTGACTGCAATCGAGGCGGGGTTGGCAGGGCAGAATATAGCTCGGCGGTATCTTTCCTGCTTCACGGTCAATATGTCGGAACAGATGGTAATGAGGCAATCCCGTTCATCGATAGATACTGATGGACTGGAACAATTTTTAAAGACCCGGTTTCATGAGGTCGATCCAACCTTGGACGTTTTACCGGATATCGGCAGTTTATTAGCGAAGCGGAAGCAGGAGTATACTATCGCGTTGAAAGTCCACAAACCCACGTTGACTTATGCCTTGGTCGGCATTAATATTGCGGTTTGGGTTTTTATTTTTGCTTACGCAAATTTGTTCCATTATGATTTCAATTACGTGAATTTGATTTTCGGTGCCAAGGTGAACAAACTCATTGCGGCTGGAGAGTATTGGCGGCTCGTCACGCCGATTTTTTTGCATGCCGGTCCATTCCCCTACATTCTTCCGATGCATTTAATGGTTAACTGTTATTCGTTATTTATTTTGGGGAATATTGTTGAGCGGATCTTCGGGCATGTCAAATATGCATTGATTTACTTTATTGCCGGCATTTTTGGAAACATTGCCAGTTTTATATTTATTCCCCAAAGTGGAGTTGGAGCTTCCGGCGCCATTTTTGGGTTGTTCGGCGCATTAATTTATTATGGAGTTGAACAGCCGAAAATATTTAAAAAGTATTTCGGTTCGGGAGTGGTATCTACGATCGTTTTAAATATCGCATTAACATTATTAATCCCGGGAATTGATTATACAGCCCATTTAGGTGGTTTAGCCGGAGGTTTTTTAACTGCCTATGCCGTTAAAGTCAATGATGAAACGGAGAAAAGCCGGGAACGCTGGGTTCGGTTGGGACTGGTAATCTTAATTGGAGTAGTTGCCTTCTATTATGGTTTAACGCAAATGCCTAAACTTTCTTAATTTCCAAACTGATATCCAAAGCCTTAACCGAGTGGGTTAATGACCCGACGGAGATGATGTCGACACCGGTAGCTGCAATTTCCTTGATGGTCCGTTCGTCGATATTCCCTGAAGCTTCTACAATTGCCCGTCTGCGGATCAATTGAACCATTTCCGTCATTTCATTTACAGACATGTTATCAAGCATGATGATATCCGCCCTTATTGCTAAGGCCTCCAAAACCTGTGCTTGATTCTCGGTTTCTACTTCAATTGTCATGGTATGCGGGATATATCGTCTTGCTTTTTCCACTGCGGCAGTAATGGAACCGCAAGCCGCGATATGATTATCCTTAATTAAAACGGCATCAGCCAAGTTATAACGGTGGTTAAAGCCACCTCCCATTCTGACAGCATATTTCTCCAGCATGCGTAATCCTGGTGTGGTCTTTCGGGTATCGACAATCTTCAATCCAAACTCGCGGGTTAATTTGACAAGTTCTGCGGTCTGAGTAGCGATCCCGGATAATCTTTGTAAAAAATTCAGGGCGGTTCGTTCACCTGCCAGTAAAGATTTGATCGGCCCCTGCCATATTGCAATTTCGGTACCGGGTTTTAATTCGGCGCCATCGGCTAAAGCGGCCAAACAGGTTATCTCCTTATCGAGTTGACGAAAAATCTCATCAACAACCGGCGATCCGGCCAACACCCCGTTGGCTTTGGCCAGGAAGACAGCTTTAGCCGGAAAGTTCTGGTCAAAGATCGCTTCCGAGGTTATATCGCCTTGTTGTAAATCTTCCAATAAAGCCTGGCGTACAATGTTCTCTAAAATCAGACGATTCATGCACCAATCACCTCTATCTTATTATCATGAAAATGGATATGTTTACGCCAATTTGGATCCGAATCCGGAAAATCGGATCGGTAATGACCGCCCCGGCTTTCTTGACGAATTCTGGCTGCTTGGGCAATCATACCAGCTAAACGAAGCATACTCTGACACTCAAAGTAGTACGGATTGAGTTCAAATTCGCTTTTTACGGTATGGCCCGAAGTCAATAATAATTGTTCAGCCGCTTGCAACCCCGAATCATCGCGGATAATTCCCAAGTAACGACTGGTGACCCGTTGTAACGCAATTAGATTATCCGACCATTGTTCATATGCACCCAACAATATAGGGTAATGAAATGTTAAATTATTAACCTCCATCGGCCAACAATAAGACTGGGCTTTTAAATGATCGGCAATTCTTCCGGCGAAGACAAGGCCTTCCAATAACGAATTACTGGCGAGTCGATTGGCGCCGTGTACACCGGTGGATGCCGCTTCACCGGCGGCATACAAACCGGGGACAGATGTACGGCCATATAAATCGGTCATTATACCACCCATCATATAATGAGCCGCCGGAGCTACCGGGATTGGTTGGGATCGAATATCAAGGCCGTATTTTAGGCAGGTACTGAAAATATTCGGAAAATGCAATTGAATTGAATTCGGTTCTATTTTGCTCAGATCTAAAAATACGTTCGAATTGTCGTGGGTGTGAATTTCCTGAAAAATAGCGCGGGCTACCACATCACGAGGGGCCAATTCAGCCAACTCATGATAACGGGGCATAAACCTTTCACCGGCTCCGTTTAATAATATAGCTCCTTCACCCCGGACACTCTCCGAGATGAGGAAAGGAGGGGCAGGAGGCAAGCAAAGCGCAGTGGGATGGAACTGAATAAATTCCAAATCTTTTAGAACCGCACCTGCTTGATAAGCCAGTATTAGACCATCTCCGGTAGCCACTTGCGGATTAGTCGTCTTATCATAGATTTGACCGGCTCCGCCGGAGCAAAGAATGACTGCTGAAGCTAAAAACAAGTTTAAACGTTGATTATGGATGGTCACCACACCGCAGCACTGACCATTTTTCGTTACCAAGGTCAAGGCAAAGTGCTGTTCATAAATAACAATATTTGCTTGTTGAACATGGCGGATCAAAGTTTGAGATATGGCACGTCCGGTAGCGTCACCTTCAGCGTGGAGGATCCGACGACGGCTGTGAGCGGCTTCTTGGGTAAAGGATAATCCACCCTGATTTTGGTCGAAAGGTACTCCCAAATCGATTAAATGCTTAACCCGGTCAATTCCTTCATGGACTATTGTTATAACAGCTTCGGAATTGCAGAGGCCGGCTCCGGCCATAATGGTGTCTTGATAATGGAATTCGGGCGAATCATTCGATCCCATGGCTGAAGCTATACCCCCTTGGGCATAGCTGGTATTACTTTCAGCGATTGAGGCTTTGGTGATCAGGATCACTCGGGCAATCTTACTAAGTTCCAATGCAGTGTATAACCCAGCGATTCCACTACCAATGACGATAAAAGGAGCTGAATCAAGGAGGGAAGGTGGGCTTGTAGGGAATGAATTCAGGATAAGACCTCCGCTTAGTTAGACAAATTTGATCATCCGGTCGAGCGCCGTTTTAGCTTTCAATCGGATCTCCGGTGCTACAGAGATCTCCGGTTTTAAGTTTTGCAGGGCAGCAAGAACTTTNGGGATAGTAGTTAACTTCATATTCGGACAGACTAAACCAGGGTTNAGCAAATAGAAAAATTTTTGGGGATTTTCTTTTTGTAAGCTATGTAAGATTCCCATTTCAGTTCCAATGATAAATTTTTGGACAAGCGACTTTTTAACATAATTAATAATTTGAGATGTACTGCCGATGAAATCGGCCATTTCAGCCACCTCCTGACGGCATTCCGGATGTACCAAAACTAAAGCGTCCGGTTGATATTGTTTAGCCTGCCGGACATTTTCAGGAGTTACCCGATGATGGGTAATGCAATAACCGGGCCAGATGTGAACGAGCTTATCCGGTAGCTGCAGAGCAACATAACGGCCCAAGTTTTGATCGGGCAGAAAGATGATCTCCTGTTCCGGAATATTTTGCACCAATTTAACAGCATTAGCGGATGTGCAACAATAATCACTGACTGCCTTGACTGCTGCTGTAGAATTAACATAGGAAACGACAGCGGCATGGGGGTACAAATCGCGCCACTTCAATACTTCTTCTGCGGAAGCCATCTCGGCCATGGGACATCCGGCAGTTTCGTCCGGTAATATAACCTTTTTCTCAGGGGCAAGAATCGCAGCGCTTTCAGCCATAAAATGTACTCCGCAAAAGATGATCAGTTTGGCTTCAGTGGTAGCCGCAATTTGACTCAATGCCAACGAATCGCCGACGAAATCCGCCAAATCTTGAATTTCATCATTTTGATAGTTGTGCGCCAAAATAATCGCCTGATTGTCGGCACGTAGCCGGTTAATCTCTGCGATTGTTCCAGCCTGACTCGACTGGGACATTTCATGAACCCCCTGTTTATGATAACAATTTATCCTCATTTTACTTTTGGATGTTGGTTTTGTCAATCTCTTGAACGTTAAATAATGAAAAGTGAAATCCCGATTTAAGCTTCACTAATCGATTAAGATAAGTTACAATGAATGGTATGTAAGGAGTGATGGCATGAATTCAGATAAATTAAGCCTCAAGAATATGATTTTTTACGGACATCATGGGGTTTATCCAGCGGAAAAAGAGCTTGGGCAGAGGATCGAGGTTGATGTAGATCTCTGGACGGATTTTTTGCGGGCCGCCGGAACCGATGATCTTAGTGCCGCAATTAGTTATGTAGATATTTATTCAACCGTCAAAGATACTCTCGAAAGGGAATCATATAATTTGATTGAAGCGATGGCGGTGGCGATCTGTGAACGAATCCGGGATGGTTATGATGTCCGTAAAGTAACTGTGCGGGTTCGTAAGCCGCAACCACCGGTCGGCGGATTGATGGATAGCGCAGAAGTTGAGATTAGCCGCGAATCTGACCGGGATTAAATTAATAAGGACATGGCGCTTATTTTGTACCTGGATCGAAAAACCCCTCAAAAGAGGGGCTTTTCTTTGGGTGATACAGGTCATCGCGGTTGCGGTTTCTCGGCTAAAGTGACTTTGAGACTGAGAGGGTTACCTTTGCGGACTATTGTCAAATCCACTGAGTCTCCTGCTTTTTGCTTTTTAATGGCGCTGATTAAATCGTTTGAATTTGTAATCGGTTGGTGATTAAAGGCCACGATCAGATCATAGGTTTGTAAACCGGCGGCAATTGCCGGTGAATCTTGAGTCGGGGCTATTAAGACGCCGTCACTGTATTGTTCCAAGTTTAATTTAGCGCGGGATCGGATACTTACCATCTTTAAATCAAGCAGATATACGCCTAACCAAGGCCGGCTAACTTTACCGGTACTGACCAATTCATTTAAAATGTTTTTAACCGAATTAATAGGGATCGCGAAACTAAGTCCCTGACCGGTAGTGCTGACTGCCGTGTTGATACCAATGGTTTCACCATGAAGGTCCAGTAAGGGACCGCCGCTGTTACCGGGATTGATTGCGGCATCAGTTTGGATCATATTTTCATATGATTGCGAATCATTGGCGCCATCACCGGCCAGTAAAGGGCGCCCTTTAGCACTAATGATTCCCAAAGTGACAGTGTGATCAAGTCCGTAGGGATTGCCAATCGCAACCACCCATTCACCGATTCTGGACTGATCGGAATCGCCCAATTTTAAATAGGGAGTTTTGCCTTTTAAGTTTACCTTAAGCACAGCTACATCCAGATCGGTATCGATGCCGACTAGGGAAGCGGAGATGGGTTCTTTTTGATCCTTTAGTATCACATCAATGGCTTTTGCGCCGGCTACCACGTGGGCATTGGTTAAGATTGAGCCGTTTTCATTAAAGAAGAAACCGCTACCTTGGGCTTGCCGTTCTTGTTTCGGTTGGCTTCTGAAAAATCCCTGAGTGGACTCTTGTTCGTAAGTAGTAATGATCCAGACCACCGCCGGTGAACTATGTTCGGCGATATCAGCAACTATTGTATTGCCGCTGGGGTCATACCCGGCAGCCTGAACTGGACTGGAATAGCTTACTGCTAAAAAGAGTGTTACGAAAGCAAGCAACATGATTCCATAAAAATATTTCTTTGAATTTCCGATCCTAGATCGCATTTTATTCACCTCGTTAAATAAGTTTCGTTTTTGATCAACGAATTCCTCCGTTTTCAGTTCCTGTAAATATTGGGGATTATTTAATATGAGGCGGAATAATGGTTGACATTCCAAACATAGTCTGGTTATACTTTTGAGGGGGGATTTATTGAAAGTGATGGAACAAATTTTGAAAATTTTAAAAGAAAAGCGGGGTCAGTATGTGTCCGGTGAAATGTTGGCCCAAAGCTCAGGAATAACCCGGGCGGCCATTTGGAAACAATTGGGTCGGCTTCGGGAACTCGGTTATGTAATTGAATCTTCGCCCCGGAAGGGATATCGGTTGGTAAAATCCACATTAACTTTGCTGCCACTGGAAATTCAGGACGGTTTGGATACAAATTGTTTTGGCCGGGCGATCTATCAGCAGGCAGAGGTTGATTCTACCAATAAAATGGCCAAGCTCTTGGCGGCAAAGGGCGCCGTTGAGGGAACATTAGTGATAGCCGAGACTCAGACCAACGGTAGAGGCCGGATGGGACGAAATTGGACTTCTACTGCCGGTCAGGGATTATGGTTTAGTTTGATTTTACGGCCGAAGATCAACATGGCTGCTTTGGCCGGCATAACCTTGTTGGCAGCGGTTAGCGTAGCAAAGGCAATTCATCAAGTTACCGGAATTCAGACTCAGATTAAGTGGCCCAATGATATTTTATACGATGGCCGAAAACTGGTGGGGATCTTGGCTGAACTGCACGGCGAACCGGATCTTGTTAATTACCTGGTGTTAGGGATTGGGATCAATGTAAATCAGACGGTGGATGATTTTCCCCCGGAGCTAACCGGAACAGCGATATCATTAAAAATGATTAGCGAAGAGGATGGTCCCCTTTCCCGCCGCTTAATTTTACAGGCAATTTTAAAAGAATTTGAAGTCGCTTACGATAGGTTGACCACGTTTGGAATTACCGAACAATTGGCTTATGCGAAACTCCATTCAGCCACCTTGGGAAAGATGGTGAGAATTTCTCAAGGGGTAGGAAGATTTGTGGATGGGCAGGCAATCGCTTTAGAATCGGATGGCAGTTTGCTCCTAAAAGGGGCCGATGCCGAAATTATCCGGATTTATTCCGGGGATCTAATCGAAAAGGCGTCGCCCATTATTTCCCAAGGATAAAGATATTTTACTCGATTAACAAAAAAGTATAAAAAGTATATAATAAAAGCCACGTATCCGCCTATGCAATTATCCATAAAGTTTCGGGTACCGATGTAATTATTATTTTTTTAAGGAGGTAAGAATGGATCCTAAAGGTATTGCAGTAGTTTTGGCGGCATTATGGTTTTTTTTCAGCACTCCGGCGCCGATCATCAATTCAGTAACTCCCGCTAACGGCGCAATCAATAATATAGTGAGTGTTCAGATTAATGGCGATAAGTTTGTAAAAGACAGCACTGTGAAACTGAGCCGGTCCGGCGAAGAAGATATCAACGCCACAGGGGTGAAGTTGCTTTCAGCTCAGAAGCTTAGTTGTAGTTTTGACCTAAAAAATAAGACCTTGGGGAAATGGGATGTGGTCGTTGCCAATAAGAAATTTCGGCACGCCACATTAAACGATGGTTTTCTGATCGACTCCCCGGCTCCTTCCGTAACTGCAGTAACGCCGGGGCAAAGTAATAATAACGCCCGGATTGGATTGAACATTAAAGGGTCGGCTTTTCGAAGCGGCGCTGCGGTCCTTTTCAGCAATCGACAGATGGATATCGGAGCCACCAAAATTCAAGTGCTCTCGGATACTCAAATTAATTGTGAAGTTGATCTCAATCAGGCAGAACCCGGGCAATATCAAGTGAAAGTCGTAAATAATGACGGCAAAGTCGGTAGCTTGGCGAACGGCTTTATGGTAACGAGTGTTCCCAAACCGGTCGTTGTAGAGGTAGTACGACCGGCCATTGAGGGGATTACACCGAGCAAAGGCTTTAATAATGGCATGATTTTAACCCGCATTGACGGCAGACATTTTGAAACCGGCAGTTTAGTGAGGTTAAGCCGTAATGGTCAGCAGGATTTGGCCGGACTAAATGTTAAAGTTGAAGGGTCAACCCAAATCTCTTGTTTCTTTGATATTAGCGGGCAACCTGAAGGTTCCTATAATGTTGAGGTTACCAACCCTTCCGGACAAAAGGCATTTCTTGAAGATGGGTTTTTAGTGGAAAAATTTGTACCTACTTCAATCGAACTTAATAAATTGCTGAAAGCCGTCTATTTTGATTTTGACAAAGCCGAGTTGCGGCAGAACCAGATTCCGGCACTAAAGGCTGATTTGGCTCTGCTAACAAAATATCCAGAGCTGTATATCATTCTCGGCGGTCACGCCGATGAACGGGGCAGCATTGAATACAACTTGGAACTTTCGTCAAAAAGAGCCAACGGGATCAAAAAATATCTGGCGGAGCAAGGCGTCGATCCAAAGCGAATTACTATTTATGCTTACGGTAAAGATTTTCCAGCCGCCCGTGGACATAATGAATCATCTTGGTGGCAGAATCGCAGAGTTGAAATCAAACTTTGGGAGTCGAAACCGAGCAAGGATGAGGCTCAAAAGAAGTGAAGCAGAATTTTGTTGATAAAAAATGAGCCGGTCAATTGATCGGCTCATTTTTTAATTTATTTGATTATAAAGATCACTCAGCTAAACTGGCCTATCAACTCACCCTTCCAGTTAATGATTTTTTTAAAGAGAGGAGAATGCCGCCCCAATTTACAACTGTCTCATATTTATCTCAAGGGGTGAGTTGCTTTTTAGCTTTTACTGAGTCAACTTATAATCAACTTAATTTAGTCCAATAGAATAAGTAAAGACATAACCCCGATTCCCAATATAATAGAAATAAGTTGTAAAACCGAATGGGAGAGTTCTACTTCATGTTTAAGCTCGGGAATAAGGTCGGAACCGGCAATATAAATGAAACCGCCTGCGGTAATAGGTATCAGCACAATGGAAAAACCATGGATCAAAGGCCCGATAGATAAGGCCACTATTGCTCCGGCAACCGCGGTAAGTGCGGTGGCAAAATTGAAGAGTAAAGCTTTTTTTACCGCCAGCCCGCCGTGCACTAATACGCCGAAATTACCAATTTCATGAGGTATCTCATGCAAAATAACCGCCAAAGTGGTGGCGATTCCTAGGGGTATACTTATAGCATAGCTTGCTGCAATTAACATTCCATCGATTAGGTTGTGAGCACCATCGCCGATTAAGTTAATCATCACCATGGGATGGGTATGTTCCTCAAAGTTGATGTTATGACAATGTCGCCAATGGATGAATTTTTCCAAAATAAAAAAGAATAGAATACCGCTTAAAATCAACAACGATGTAAAAAGTCCACTTCCCAGCTTTGCAAATGACTCCGGTATTAAATGGATAAAAGCGTCGCCGAAGAGGCCGCCGGCAGCAAAACTGACCATGAAAAGGAGTAATTTGCGTATTTTATCCTCTCCCAGGGCGAGAAAAATCACCGCTATCAATGAAATGGCACTTACAATCACGACACTAATCAAGGCATAGATCCAAGTTATATTCATTGCCACTACTCCTATTTTTTTAGGGTTATCCGCTATTTGGTATCTAGAAGATTATGTCGGTAAATTGGACATTTCGATTTAAAAACCCTTTTCGCTCTCAAAATTTAACTGATTTCATTTTAACCTGAATCCGGCAAGTAACTTCATTAATTCATATCCAATAAGAACTTGCCGGATTTAGACAATAAACCCGATCCGGCCAAATTTCCGCGTTACCGCGGGAAAATTGTAATGTACTTGCCGGATCGAGGTTTAACGTAATCTTCGATAGCAACTCTCGTACATAGCATTACCATGTAAATGAATTGAAATAATGGTTGGCTCTTTAGGGTTGCTTTTTTGTCAACAAGTAAGAAATACTCCATTGATTTTTGAGGTGAAAACAAGCATATAAGCGGAGATCAAACATATAGATTATATAGCAAATATTTAGCCAAATATGCTTATTGTATACTCGGCAAGAGAGTTATCCTGCGGCATTTTGGTAGAACCTTCCCCATGGAGGGCCGGGAGGTGATAAATTTTTTGACCACGGAATAAACTCCGGGTATCATGCAGAAGCAGAAGGAGGATGAGAATGGGTAATATTAATTGTCAGTACGAACAATTGAAATATCCGCTCTTTTTAGGGGAGCTCAGCGGGCAAACTTCGGTAGAGGCCACTTTAGATTTACCGGAGAACTTACCTAGGATTGGGATGATAATCGGTGGAGATTTTCAAACCGGACCGGCCACGATCAAAGTGGCTGAAGATCAGATTGTGATTAACGGTAAATTATATCCTCATTTACTTTTTATGGCGGAACTTGCTGAAGAACGGAGAAAACTATATCATCATTCCGAAGAACAGTATCCAGATGAAGACAATATCCAGCAGGAGATGGAAGAATATTCGCTGCCGCAAGAATATGGAGTGGGTTGGTATGGCGAAAATGGAATTGATTATGAAGCTCGTATGGAAGCACCCGGTATCCGGCCTCAAATGCTGGTTCAGGTTGAAGTAAAACCATTAAGAGGAATTTTCGAGAAGGAGAGTCCGGATCGGGCAGTATTTAAAGGTAGCGTTAAATTGATTGTTCATGCTGTTCAACATCAGACAACCGGGATCATCAGTGATATTAACGTTCAGAGTCCATCTACCATCAGTTTGGTAAAGGATAGTTTGGCAGTCGAGGAAATCCTGGAGACGAAAAAATTTACCCTGCCGGTTCGTTCGAATCTGGCTCTGTCGAATCTCAAACCGGGAATAGCCAGAGTCTTGGAAATTTCGGCTATCCCAACTGGAATTAGCCAAGAAATAGCCAAAGGGAAACTATTTGTGAAAGGTGCCATTGCGCTTTCTCTGATTTATGTCGGTTCTAATGACGAGGGTGATCCTACCGAGATATTTAGTCATGATTGGAATCAGGCAACGGGTTCGGTCATGCCTTTTGAGACACATATTGATTTAAATAATACGGACGGTGAAGTATTAGCGCTGGCGCGAGTAAACACTCGAAATGTCCAGATCGAGCTGAGTACGCCTCATGACTTGCACTGTCAGCTCGATCTGGACCTTGAAGTTAATTTGAGCCAAATTCATCAGAAGGAATTGGTAGTTGATGCGATTCCGGGTGAAAATGAGCTGATGGACAGCAAGAAGTACTTAGTCAATTTAGAAGAATATAGTGGCGAAACGGGTGGCCAATTGGATTTGGAACAGCAAATCCAATTGCCGGGCAGTAACGCCGGCATGGAAAGAATCCTAAGCTGTTCCGGTATGATCGAAGAGGTAACGGTCGAAGCGGCTGAGGGAAAAGCGCTAGTCGAAGGAAGTCTTAATCTCCGGGTGGCCTATATCTCAGAAGGCGATCTGGAAAGAAAACTGCATATTGCTACCTGGAGTCAAGGGACGGAAAATAGAATACCGCTGGCCGGTGTCTTGGAATTCTCCGGTTTGCAGTCGGGAACCCTCCTGCGTACTCAACCGATACTGGAATCGTTAAAAGTAGAGTTAGTCGATGACCGAATAATTAAACTAAACGGGACGGTCCAATTTCGGATACTGGCCCGAACTCCGCGGGCGTTATTTGTAATGCAGGACTGCGCCATGGTGGTTCCGGTTGAGGAGTCTACCCGACCCAGTATGTTGTTTTATGTGGTTCAAGCGGACGATACACTTTGGAAGATCGCCCGTCGTTATCAAACAACAATGGAAACATTGTTAAAGGCTAATACAATAACTAATCCGGATAATATCATGATCGGACAGAAGCTGGTGATACCCAAAAAGGTAATAAATGGCTAAAAATTATCAAGGGGCTGTCTCAAAAGTAAATAGAGACAGCCCGCTTTTCTATATTGATTAAAATTTAGATATTCAAATTAGTCAATAATCCATGCAGGGCTTTATATATTTCCGGTTGACGGGTAAGCAGTATCGGACCGTAATTTTGAGGATCCCAGATTTCGTTGGCCAATATAGTTTTAGGCATAAATTTTTTATTGGTATATTGGGGGCAACCGTCCGCGAGATAAGCGGCATTCACGATATTTATTTTATGGCGATTGATTTCGGTGATATCGTTTAGTTCCTTATTATTTTCTAATGCAGTCAACATTTTCGCCCAGGATTGACGCAGTACTTCATTGGTTTCAATGTTGGGGAGGGCAAAACAGACGGAGTAAGGAATCCCAACCTCAAGTTTGACCTTTTTCGGTAGCGGCATGTCCAAATTTCGTTCTTTTAGGCCCGGGTGCAGATATTCATGGGCGCAAAACCATCCCCAGGTTTCTTTCAATTTGTAAGGTGCGTTTTCTACTGCACTCTCGCTGATGTCCCCTAATGAAATCAATAGCAGACCATGTTCAAAGTTTTGATAAATAGTATGATAAGTGCTGATTTGCCCTTTTTCGATGCATTTATCGAACGGTACAATACGTAATAAAAGAGGTTTGCCGTTAACCGGAATTACTACATGATGATATAGCGCCGGACCGCCTCTTACAATGAACGGATCAGGCTCGCTATATAGTTCGCCGCCGGCATTATTCGTGAGTTGCTGGATTTCTTGCAAAATGTAGGAGAGAGCCGATGCATAGTGAAGAATTGTAAAATTAATATTGTAGCTGGTTTGGTTAATTAATTTTTTCTCAAATAATTTTTTAATTTTTTCCGGGGCGGCAAATGCCGTATTCGTGCCATGTCTAATCCATACTTCGCCTTCTTTAATATCGCAATATTGTTTGAGGTCACGAAATGCTTGGTTAAACCGGAAACAAGTACGTTCTTGCGCTTCGACCTGGATGATCAGAAATAATTTATCGCGATGGTTACTATCGCTGCTTTCAGGCCAAGTGCAATTTTCCAGTTTGACCACTGGAACCGGAGCGATATTTGCCTTGCAAAAATCTTGCAGATTTTGGTCGGTTAAATTTAAATTTTCAACCGATTTATATATACCGTCTTTGGTAACTCCGATGATGATATAATTTATTTGAGTTTCATTATTAGCCAAAGCAATAATTTGTTTTGCAAGTTCGGCATCATCTTTCAGAGAACCATTAAAGGCCATACATTCTTTTAGAAAAATACAGCTTTGAGTTTCCCCTCCTTCTAAAAGGCGACAAAAAGTTTGATAATCCAAAATGATTCCTCCTATCGAAAACCCGCTTGACAAATTATTATATCAATTAATTAAGAAACTAACATATCCTCTGCAACAATGCAAGCATTTATCGGGGCTATACCTAATATTGTTATAAATGTCAAACATTTTAGCAGCTAAAACGGGTAATTTATCGGCGATTGCAGCGTTTATTATGTTATAATCCTGCTCATGGAGGAGTTATATGTTAACCTGGTTGAAAAAAGACACATTTATTAAAGATATTTTGTTTTTACTTCTGGTCAGCATAGCTGGATCAGCCATATTTGCCATTGGTTTTGCTTTGGCTACCGATAAATATTTTGCCCAAGCGGTTACTGGGATTATGGGCGATTTCGGCGAATATGATCTGCTATTTCAGACTAAAGAAGAGTTGAAGGGAGCAATGGTTCGGCAGATTCGTGAGGTTATTGCCGAACATTTCCCGGGAGCTAAGCTAAAAGCGGGTATCAGTATTATTGGCAAAGCATCTTATTTTTTATCTTTGCCGCCTCAATATAAAACGAAAACAGTTTATGAAAGTCTGGCATCTTATTTTAATAATCTGCCTGGAAACGGTGGCTATTCAGTAATGACTGAACCCAGAGTCAACATTACCAGTGTTCCCAGTGGGATCTTTAATAAACTTTCTCAGGAAATCGAAGGAATACCCGGAGTTAAATTTACATTTCATGATGGAGACAGTATCGGAGTTATCATTAATGATATTCATGCCAGTCGAACCGTTACGAGTCAGATCAATCAGGTTTTGCGCCGTTATCAAATTTTAGAGGTGCGTTTGAGTTCACGCCATAAACCGGAAGAACTGATAAGCATGGGGAAAAAAGTTTCCCAGTCTTTGCTCGGAATCAATGGAACTCGCTATGTTCAGGATATAACTTTAGCCAGCGGCAGCGACGATTCCCAGTATTTGATGAATACTTTATTGGAATTCAAGCGATTTTTACTCGCCTATACCTCTCAGGTTAAAATAGTGCCTGATTTCGGGAGTTCGGTTGAAATAGGCGATTTATTGGTCTTGAATGGCCAGAATACAACCAAGATCAAGACTGGCGGAATATTGCAACCATTGGAAGTAGTTGTTAAAGTGAATGCCAAGGATGGGGCAGGAATTCAGGGAATGATTATTCAGGGAGATGCCGGATTTGTGGTGGATAATCGAGCGTTTAAATTACTGCCGGGAGATAAAGTAGGAGCAGAGGTAGGTACCATCGAAGTGGCCAACCGTAAGAATCAGTTGGTTTATGCTATGGACCAAGGAGTAAAACTGTTGACCAAGATCAATTCGGCCATCAGCGATTTTAATAAATCGACTGGGGGAGCTGGTATGACGGTTCATGGAATTGAAAAGAGCTATCAGAAACTGGCCGAAGTGAGAGGAGCATTGGCTGCTGTTTCTTCGAGTGTCAACAGTCTATCAGGTAAGGCCAATCGCGAGAATTTGGCCCGGATGGTGGCCCTGGTAAATGGAGCCGGTAATGACCTGGATTACTTGTCTAAGACTTTCGGTAGAGTACAAATTCTAGAGAACCGTTTCAATCAAGCGTTGGAAGGTTTACAGAGTACTCAGTTTGTTATGGGTAGTTCTCTATTGCAAAATGCGGTGGGACAAACCGGGGGAATTGCCGATAAGATGCAATTGCTAAACTCCCAACTGGGTGTAGTAGAGTCGGCTGTGCGCGGTCGGGTAAAACACTTGGATGATTTTGTAAATCGATTTAATCCCTTAGTGGCAGTTTTGCTTTCCTGGCGCAATAAAGCTAGAGAATTTGCAATTCAGGCTGATAATTTTGGAGCGGTTTTTACTCCAGGAACCAAAAACTATCGGGATTTGATGCGTTTGATTAGTTCAACGGATCAGGTTATCGCTAAAATTACCGCCTTTGATATGGTTACAGTGAGAACGGGCTTGAATGCCATCTCTAACCATATGTTTGGCTCTGATAAGATCGATTTATCGTCTTTAATCTCCGAATTGGAGAAAGCGAAAGATTCTTTACCAAAGTTAATGGATGAGGAGATCGGGCATTCGGTAAATTTGATTGATCGATATGCCGGGGGTAGTTCCATGCCGGGTGAACAGTTACAAATTTTCACCAGTTCCCGGCTTGAACAGTCCTCGGCGGAAGGGGTTATTCGCAATACTTTAGGAAGTGACCAGGCAATGGTCTATTCATTACCGGTTGGTACGGTTCAACCCGATATTCGGGGGGAGTTGTTTAAAATTTTGGCCGAGGTGCGTTCGACGATTGCCGCATTGGTTATTATGATATTATGGGTATTGACTTTTATTTTAGACCAATCTTTGATTATTTCAATGTTAAAGATGACCCAGGAGTCTATTTTGCCTCAAAGGCATTTTAAGGAGGGTTCCTGGCGGGAACGAGTTTATCGGATATTAATGAAAGTTTTGGCTCCTGCTAATTGTTATGCGGCTTTGACCGGCGGGGTCTGGCTAAGTCTCGCCTTTTTACTGGCGGGCGCTAGGGTACCCTATTTGAATTTCTGGGCGATCGCCGTAATCGGCGGGATACTCGGGATGATCATTTCATTAATTGCCGAGAAGATTAATCCGATTTGTAAAGATGAAGTATTAGCCGGGCTATCCCTGGGTTTGCCTTTTAAAACGATTATGCGTGAGATTGTCGTTCCAGCCGGTCGCCCGGGGATATTACAGTTTTTGAATCGTTGGAGAATGGTAATGAAGTGAGGCGAATATTTTGCTGAAGATAACCGGTTTAACGAAGAGTTACGGGCATAAACGGGCATTGAACGGTGTTGAACTAAAGGTAAAAAAAGCCGAAACTGTGGTAATCATGGGACCGAGCGGTTGCGGGAAGTCGACTTTAATTCGCTGTATCAACCGTCTAACCGAGCCTGATGGCGGGTCAATTTGTTTAGGAGATGAAGAGATAACCACTCTGAGTTTCCCGCGTTTATTAAAAATACGTCAAAAGATTGGTTTTGTGTTTCAACATTTCAATTTAATTGAGAGATTAAGCACTTTGGATAATGTGGCATTTGCGCTACGGCTACATGGTACAAAACCTGAAGAAGCTAATTGGCGGGCCGAGGTTGCCCTTTCACAGGTGGGGTTGAGACATAAGCTAACGGATAAACCACGGGAATTGAGCGGGGGTGAACAGCAACGGGTGGGCATTGCTCGAGCCTTGGCGTTAGGACCTGAGATTATGCTTTGGGACGAGCCAACCGCTTCTCTTGATCCTATCCTGGTAGGTGAGGTGATCGATGTCATGGAGGAGTTGGTATGCGAAGGCAAGACTACGATGGTTATTGTAACCCATGAATTATTTTTTGCCAGGAGGGCGGCCGATCGAATTGTTTTTATGGACCGGGGTAAAGTGGTGGAAGAAGGCCCTCCGGAACAGGTATTAGAGACCCCCGTATCCGAAATCGGCAAAAAGTATCATAGTTTACTCAGACGGTAAGCAGGCTTGACATAAAGTATATACTGCCTTATAATTTTATACGTTGTTTCATCCTGCTTTACCTTGCTTTTTTATTTGGTGACTTTCAAAATATTGTTTTTGATTTTTGCTTTTTATGGGGAGTAAGTTGGAATATTTGCAGAATGGATAACTGGTTATGGTAATTTCGTAAACCTGCGACCAGCAAATCTTTTAGATGGAGGAATCGAATGAAACTCCAACAGACTATAGCTGCCGAGATAGAGCTTTCTGGACAAGGTCTTCAAACCGGAGCTATGGCAAAGATGCGGATCTTACCTCAACCTGTTGATACCGGTATATATTTTAGACGTTCTGATTTACCGGGAAAGCCCAGCGTTAAAGCAGAGATCAATTCTGTGGTCAATACTCAAAAATGCGTTACTATTGGTAAAGAGGGCTGGCAAATATCGACTATCGAACACTTAATGGCGGTTTTTCACGGTTTGGGGATTGATAATGCGTTGGTGGAAGTGGATGCTGAAGAATTACCGCGTGGTGATTGCAGTGGTCGTTATTTTAGTCAGAAGATCCTGGAAGCCGGAATTACGATTCAAGATCAGCCTCGAAGATACACCTTAATTCGCGAGCCCATTTGGGTAGAAGGAACGGTTTTTAAGCAGAATGAACCGTTGAAATCCGCACTGATTGTTTTACCGAGTGAGGAATTACAGGTTAGTTTTACTTTTACTTCAGACCATAAAGCTACCGGTACTCAATTTTATCATTATTGTTTGTCGCATGACACATTTGTTTCAGAGATCGCTCCGGCCCGGACTATTGCTTTTATGAATGAGATTAATTATTTGCGCAGCCAAGGCTTGGCTTTAAGTGACGCCTATGATTCGGTAGTGGTTGTGGATGAGGATGGTTATCGGAATGAATTACGGTTTCCCGAAGAAATTGTCCGGCATAAAATACTTGATTTATTAGGAGATATTTATTTGCTGGGCCCTTTGGTTGGACATATCGTGGCGCTCCGATCCGGACACGCACTCGATATTGAACTGGCCCGGAAAATTGCCGAGCGTGACAGGGTGTAATTTCGATAGTGCAAACTTACGGCATTTAAGAGGACTTCTAAAGTTTTGAGGAGGATTGGAATGCTTGAAATTAATGAAATTAAAACCATGTTACCGCATAGATATCCTTTTTTATTGGTAGATCGGGTTTTAGAATTAATTCCTAATCAACGGATCGTTGCTCTAAAAAATGTTACTGTTAATGAAAACTTTTTTAACGGCCATTTTCCTGATAAGCCGGTTATGCCGGGAGTTTTGATCGTGGAGAGTATGGCGCAAACTGCTGGGTTAGTAATGCTTTCCAAAGAAGAGCATAAAGGGAAAATTCCTTATTTTACCGGGATTGATAATGCCCGTTTTCGTAAAACAGTGGTCCCGGGTGATCAACTGATTATCGAAGTTGATGTGATTCGCTTAAAAGGCAGCGTAGGGAAATGCAAGGCGGTGGCAAAGGTGGATAACCAGGTTGCAGCTGAAGCGGAATTAATGTTTATTTTGGGTGAATGATTTTATAAAATTTCAGGCAATTCGATGAGAATAAGCGAGCTTTTTTGAAACAGTTTCATTTTTTGGCCAAATATTGGTACATATGCCTGTCCATTCTTTTGTAAAAATAACCGATATTAAAGTTACTTACGTAAATTATACTAAATTTAGTTCGCTCATCATTGACAGGGGGTCCAAAATATGAAACTGGTTGAATCAAAACTAATCAATATACGTGAAATACACGAGACTGCAATCGTTCATCCTAACGCCAAAATCGGGCGTAACGTAGTCATCGGTCCCTATGCGATTATCGCTGAAAACGTAGAAATTGGTGATAATTGCATTATTGGTCCGCAGGTATCGATCGAGGGGTGGACAACCATCGGTGAAGGGAATCACTTTTATCACGGCGCTACGATCGGTTGTGAACCTCAGGATCTGAAGTTTAAGGGTGAAAAGAGTTTTCTGCTTATTGGGGATAATAATCTTTTTAGAGAAAATGTCACGATTAGTAGAGGCACCGAGGGCGGCGGCGGTGAAACGAGAATCGGTAACAATAATTTATTTCAGGCTTATTCTCATGTTGCTCACGATTGCCAAGTAGGGAATAATATAATTCTTGGAAACTGGTCGGGGCTGGCCGGACATGTCAGCATCGAAGATCGGGCAATCATTAGTCCTTTAAGCGGCGTTCATCAATTTTGTAAAATCGGCAAGATGGCTATGATTGGCTTCCTTACTAAAGTAGTCAAGGATATTCCGCCTTTTGTTTTGGTTGATGGGAATCCCGCCAAGGTTTCCGGTATTAATGTAGTGGGTTTACGCCGGAACGGCATTGAATCGGAAATCCGCGACGAGATTAAGCGAGCTTATCGTATCCTGTATCGTTCCAATTTAGCTATTAATCAAGCTATCGAGCAAATGGAACAAGAATTGCAAGGAACTCCGGAGATTGACCATTTTATTCGCTTCTTACGTAGTGCGGAGCGCGGCATTCAGAGATGAGTTTTAAATGGTAACTCAAGTAATTCGACTTTGAAACGGATGTCGAAGAAAGTATCTTAAATATAGAAAGATATACAATATATAGCATTGAGGTTGAGTATTGCGCTATATATTGTATATCTTTTTCATTAATCAACCTTTTTGGGGACAATGATTTTGGGTATTTTTATTATAAGGAGGGTTTGGATTTGATAGTTGCAGAAAAAATTGGGTTGGTAGCTGGCCGGGGAGTTCTCCCTTTTGAGGTGGCGACGGAAATTAGGGCTCGAGGGCAGCAATCGATGATAGTAGGTTTACAAGGAGAGTGTGATTCCAAGCTGGCTGCTTTGACCGATCTTTATCAAGAGATTGCTTTGGGGCGGGTGGGGACAATCATCGAGGCTTTTAAAAAAGAGAAAATTACTAAACTGGTTTTTGCCGGTAAGGTCAGTAAGGAAGCAGTTTTCCGTGAGGACTTGGATCAAGTGTGCCAACGCCTTTTAGCTTCTTTGACCCAAAAGAATGATGATGCCGTTTTATTGGCATTAGTCCATGAATTTGAAATCAACGGCATAACTGTGGTAAAACAAACCGATTATTTAAAGCATTTGCTGGCGGCACCGGGAATGATATTGGGAACAGTAGCCGCTAATGAAATGGCGGATATAACATTGGGCTTTAAAATGGCCAAGGCTATGGGAGACCTGGATATTGGGCAGAGCGTGGTTGTTAAAAAAGGCGTGGTATTAGCAGTTGAAGCCATTGAAGGTACCGATCAAGCTATCATCAGGGGGGGGACTTTGGGCGGCGCCGGCTCGGTGGTGGTAAAGGTCAGTAAACCAAAACAGGATGAACGGTTCGATGTCCCTACTATCGGAAGAGCAACGATTGAGTCCATGGCCCGGGTCCAGGCAAAGATATTGGCGATTGAGGCTGGAAAAACCTTTATTGTCCAAAAATCGGAAGTATTGGAACTGGCAACGAAGGATCAAATCAAAATTATTGCAGTAGCGTATTGATTTTAACAAAATAATGGGTTAATTTAGCACCTGCTGCATGGAAAACAAGCAGGAATTCGATTATGGGCAGCGAAATTAAGCATAAAAATATTACTATGATTTATTTTACATTTTATTGATGAAAAGGTAAATATCGGATGTTTAAAAAAAATTTTTGGCTGCCGGCCCTGATTATTGTAATATCTTTATGCGCTATTACTGCCTTTTGGTTAACGTTGCACAATGCCTTGACCACTCGGAAAACGGCTGTCCGTTCCGAACAGTCGCAAGAACAAAGCCCCGATGAGTTTCAACAGATGACGATGAAGATTCCGGGTGCTGAAAAGAACGGTTATTGGGAATTAAATATAAAGAACGGTAAGAGTCTTCAAGACGGCGCAATTTTAAAGGATATTGAAGGCCAGTATTTTAGCGATAAAAAACCGATTTATCAGATATCCAGTAAAAACGGTACGATTGACTGGAAAACCCGGACTCTTGAACTTAAAAATAGTGTATTATTGAAAACCGTGGATAATAGTAAAATCTTAACCACCACCGAGCTTATTTGGAACCCTAATTCCAAGAAAATTACAGCTCGGCAGGGAGTAACTCTTAAAGCCTTGGAAACGTTGATTTCGACCGATGAACTATTTTCGGATCTGACCTTGGAACAAGTTGAATTAAAAGGCATGACCAAAGTTATCTATCAGAGGGCTAAATAAATGATTAAGAAATTTTGGGGTTTTATTTTACTCCTGGGGTTGTTGCTTAACCTCAGTATTGGTTGGGCTGCCGGAGAGTTGACGATCATTGCTCCTCGCGGCGGCCACTTTGATCTACAACATAAAGTCATGAAATATTATGCCGACGGTTCCCGACTGGTCGAAGCCCGATGGAAAGAATCACTCATTACCGGCAGAGAACTGTCGGACAATAGAAAAACCAAAAAACGGGCCATCCCTTCGGCAAGGATTCTGAAGGCTTTCGAACTTACCGTAGATGTTACTCAGAACCACCTTACCGCCAGTCAGAAAGTCACCTTATATTATGATGTAAGCACCTTTGCCAAATGTAACCTACTCGATTGGGAGCGCTTGGCAAATTTTATGAAACTCACAGGTCAGGTAATGATTGGCTATCAAGACTGGATCATCAAAGGCAATCAAATTGACGCTCACTTAGATAAGGGATTGTTTATTGTTTATGGTCCGGTAGAAGCGTTCAATAAATTAAATTCTATTCATGGCGGTAAATTAATCTTTGATCAAGCCAACCGCAAGGCCATTATTAGCGATAATGCGGTAGTGACCCGCGGGGGAAACGAGATGGCCGCACCGGAGATTACTTACTTTTTTGATACCAATCAGGTTTTGGCCAGCGGTTCGGTTAGAACCAAAATTATTGATGAATCCGAGTAATGGAGGGTTGTCATGTCTATTCGTGTTCAGGGATTGATTAAGGAATATCAACATCGGCGTGTTGTCAATGGTGTAGATTTAGAAATAAACCCCGGAGAGGTAGTTGGACTGTTGGGGCCAAACGGCGCTGGAAAGACCACTACTTTTTATATGATAGTCGGTTTGGAACGTTGTAACGCCGGTTCTATTTATATCTACGACCATGATGTAACGACTTTGCCAATGCATGTACGGGCAAAATTTGGCGTGAGTTATCTGGCTCAGGAAGCATCGGTTTTTCGCAAATTAACCGTAGCCGATAATATTATGGCGATTCTTGAATTGACCGACTTGCCGGTCGCTTTTCGAAAAAATCGTTGTGAGCAATTGATGGAAGAATTTCATGTGTCGCACTTACGCAAGAGTTTAGGTTATATGCTTTCGGGGGGAGAACGGCGCCGGGTGGAGATTGCCAGAGCTTTGGCGATGGACCCCAATTTTATTTTACTGGATGAGCCGTTTACCGGAGTTGATCCGATCGCCATCGCCGACATTCAAGATATAATCGGCAATTTGCGGGCAAAGGGCATGGGAATTTTGATTACCGATCATAGTGTCCGCGAGACGCTTTCGATTACCGACAGGGCTTATATCATGCATGCCGGTGAAATATTAGTATCGGGTACATCTGCGGATATTGCCGACGATGAAAACGCCAGACGTTTTTACCTCGGCGATCATTTTAGTATGTAATGCATGCATGGAATGCAAGGGTATAGGAGGCTCATCGATAGTGAAGATATTGGTTAGATATGTACTAAAAGCGATTGCTGCGCCGCTTCTCGGGGGAATGTTCACCTTTACCAGCGTCTTTTTAGGCGCACATTTGATTAGTCTGATGCGGATGGCTGAGAAATACCATTTATCAGTATCATATATATTGCAATTATTATCCTTGATGATACCGCAGAATTTAACCTATGGGGCTTCGATATCGGTTTTATTGGCCGTTTTGTTGGGCATCGGCAATCTTTCCAGTCATAGTGAAACCGTTGCGATGAGGGCCGGAGGATTAAGCTACATCAAATTGGCTACTCCAATCTTGATTGTCGGACTATCCGTTAGTATCTTTGGGGTGGTATTAAATGAATATGTGGTGCCGATTTCGCTTCAGACATATGAAAGATTAAAAGTGGAAGCAATATCCAAAGAAGCGAGCGGGACCATTTACCAGTTTAATAAAGTGTTTCAAGACAAAGATGTCGAAAAACTTATTTATGCGGATACCTATGAACCAAAGGGTAAACAATTTCGTAATTTACTGATTCAGGAATTGGTTCGAGGAAAATTGCAACGGACAATCTCAGCCTCAGCGATGTATTGGGACGGCAAAGGCTGGTATTTTACACAGGCCCAGATTTATCAATATACCAATGATAGTTTTTTCCCTATTACGGTGAATAAGGGGAGGGTTAATTACGACCTCAACATTACACCCAAAGACATTGAACAGTTTAATACGGACCCGGAAGATCAAAGTATTACCGAGTTGCATCATTATATTGAAAAGTTCGGGCATGGTGTTGAAAGACAACAGTTATTAGTAGATTTCCACAATAAATTGGCCATACCGTTTGCTAGTTTGGTGTTTGCGATTTTGGGAACCCCTTTGGCGCTTAGGATGCAACGACGTGGGAATGCCGCGGGTTTTGGCCTTTGTATTATATATATTATTGTGTGGTACGCTTTCATGGGAATTGGAGGATCACTCGCTAGAGGAGGCTCGATTCCGGCATTTTTGGGAGCTTGGTTACCCAATATTGTCCTGACCGGGTATGGACTTTTTGTTTTCGTTAAAGTGAAAAGTTAGGATAAGAGAGGTAGAATATGTTTGGTCTAGTCATTATCGCATCGATGATCATTTTCGGCGGGCTGATCGCTCTTTTGGGTGATCGGGTCGGTATGAAGGTGGGTAAAAAGCGCCTTAGCTTGTTCGGCCTTCGACCCAAATACACTTCAATGATTATTACGGTGCTAACCGGCTTTTTTATTGCCGGATTGACGCTATTCATTTTAACTGGTTTATCCGAATATGCCCGTACGGCTATTTTTAGGTTACAAACTATTCAGCATGAATTAAAAACCGCTACCGGTAGGGTAAGCCAGTTAACGCTTGAGATTGCCGACAAGGAGACCAAATATAATCAATTACATCAGAAATTATCGACTGTCGTGGCACAACAGCATAAAGTGGAACAACAATTGCAAGAGACCCACGCTCAATATAAAACAGTTGCTAATAATTTGAGTTTGGCACAAAATCGTTTGGCCAATCTTACCAAAATCAATGATGATCTCAAGAATCAAATTACCAATTTAACTTTGCAAGAAACAAGATTAAGCCAACAGATTCAAAATCTGGAGGGGTGGCTCCAAAGTTTGCAAGATCAGAATAAAAATATTGCTGATAAACCGATGATCTTTTACGTGGGAGAAATTCTAGGTGCTAAGGTGGTAGAAGACCATGTTCCGTCGGAGAAAATCTATGAAACGGTTGTTGAGCCACTATTAAAAGAAGCGAACAAGGTTGCTTTAAAAAGAGGCGCTCAGATCCCCGGCAAAACAGATTACGCCTTGCGGGTGGCTCCCCAAAAAATTGCCGAGGTTTGTACTGCCATCAGTAAAATAAATGATAAGGCCGTTTTGAGAGTGGTTGTTGAGAAAAACTCAGTGGCTGGTGAGCCCTTAACGGTCACTCTAGAATATTATCCAAACCAAATTATTTATAAAACCGCTCAAGTCATTACCTCGGTGATTGTTGATAACGATACGCCCGATTCGGAACTGCGTGATCGCTTGCTGAGCTTACTAATCGTTGCCAACAACAAAGCGATTGATGACGGAATCATTACCGATGGTCAAAACTTACGGAATATCACTTCAATTCAAGAGATTGCCAAAACCATCAGCCTAATCCGGGAGAAAAAGCCCGGTCGGTTTGAGGTGTGTTTGGTAGCAGACGGCAATATTTATCGAGTGGATGCTTTTAAAGTCAAATTTGAAGTAAGGTCTGTCTAGGAGGGGTATTCATTTCCTATAATTTATTAGCGATCGATCCAGGCAATAAAAAATGTGGATTGGCAGTAATAACAGAAGAAGCACAGGTTTTAACCAAGATGGTCGTTTCATTGGACGGTTTAAACGAAATGGTCGCAACCTTGGTCCCGGAGTTTCAGGTGCAAATAATTTTAATTGGAGATCGTACCAACAGTAAATCAATCCGGGAGAGCGTAACCTCATTTAAACTACCCATTATAGCTGTCAATGAGGACGGATCGACAGTGGAAGGACGTTATCGTTATTTAAAAGAAAATACTAAGGGTCTGGCTAAATTAATTCCAATCGGGTTACGAATTCCCAAAAACCCTTTTGATGATTATGTAGCGGTCATCTTAGCCGAACGTTATTTAGGATGCAACCCTGTTTCTTCAAGAAGAATTATTGAATAGTAAGACCGGCGGGAATGTTGAGCACGATGGAAATTGATTGACCAGTATTCGGAAAGGGATTGTTATGACGCAACGTTTTACTAAACTTAAGGGAGTTGTTATATTAATTCTTTTGTTCATGGCGGTGCTCGGGGTAGGGATTGGCCATGCTCAAGACAACTCTCCTGGGGTTGCCGGGGGACCAAGAGCACCGGAGACATTGATGCAGCCCTGGGTATATGAAGCTATGGGATTTTTACAGCAAAAAGGAATCATATCAGAATATCCTTCTGACTGGGTAAATTCCGGAAATCAACTTTCTCGTTTTGAGGTCGCTTATTACATAAAGGGCTTTATTATTAAACAACCTACGGCGAAAGAGTTGCCGATAACCACCATAGAGGTTTTACAGAAATTGATCGCCGAGTTTAGAATGGAATTAACGGATCTTGGCATTCAAATTACCGATATTTACAAAGTAAGTCCCAATTTGGCTGCCCTTGATATGCAGGTCAATGATTATCAAGATTTAGATACGATTCTTTTAAAAAATGAAGCGGCAACGCCGCAACCTTTTTATTATTTTGGACAGTACTTTAACAATTTCCAGAAGAAATCATTTGTTTTTATCCCTCAGGATTATGTAGAATCAAATTATATGGTTCTAATCAATGCGATTGATACGGGAATAAATCTCATCTATCCCGCGAAAATCAGAAATGATCCCTCTTTTTTGGTGATGAGAGGATACTTGCCGGTGACCGACAAAAAAACCTTGATGGGTTATTATTTATTTCCAATTGAGGAATTTCAAACCGGCTGGGGTGTTATCGGGAAGTATGGCGACACCAAAATAAACGAATTAGTTTTGGCCTTACTTGATGAAGTAAATCAGATCCAGCAACTGAGCAGTTTATGGCGCTTTAATGGCATTTTACCGTTGAATGATTATTTAGCGATGAAGACTGATCTCACGGCAAAATCTTTAGCCGGTAATCTTAACCAGGGGTTAAAAATTGGCGGACTTTTGGTCTATACTGAAAATCCCTCCAATCGAAAGAATAGCTTGGAAGTGAACAATTTTGGGATGCCGTTTTATAATCCGCGGTTAGTAACACCGGCAATGCCGATTGATTTGGATGCGATCAGCGATAAAAATCTCCAAGCCATCCAGATTAACATTATGGGTGAACTGGCATTGACCCCCCAAGCTTCGCTTTATGGCGGAGTTGACATGCTGTATCGGGGTGCCAATACAGGGTTGGAAAGTCCGTGGCCGACGGATACCAAAGCCAGTGCCGGAATAAATTATCATTTCAATAATTATTGGACGGTATTAACGTATCAATCATTTGTAAATTCTCATTTGCAGACGGGTTTGCAAAGTACGACCTCGATCGGAGTAGATTATAATTCGTGGGTTACCCTATGGTTAGCTTATCAGTTGGTGAATTTTGATAATCCGGTGGTCTCCGGAACGGTATCGTTGCGTTTCTAGGAGGTAGTATGGTTAAGTTTAGATATTGGATCGCGGCCATTGTTATTGTAAATATAGTAGTTCTACTATCGTATTCTCCTGTGTCTTATGGAGAAACATCAGTCAAGAATCCTTTAGAATGGCTGGGGCAACTTGAGGATCAAGTGGTTGGCCATTGCGGTGAAGGCGGTTTGCTGGAAAGATTAAACAATCTGGAACAGGTAATGACGGGGAGAGTATTTGCCGGTACTGTCGTGGAACGTTTAGACCGTTTGAACACTCTGCTGTTGGTGAATCAACCGGATAATGTTTGCATGCTTTATAAAATTCAGGCTTTGGAATGGGTTTTATCAAAAGAAGGGTATTCCGGGCCTATCCAAAGTCGCCTGGAACAAATAGAAAACTTATTATTTAATACAGTATATTCCGGTCCGATAACCAAACGCTTGGAGCGATTGGTTAATCAAGTTTTTCCCGCAGGAGCTATTAAGGGTAAATGGGTGACCGTATCCGAAGGGACTGTGGTTAAGGTTCGGATGATCAATGAACTTAACTCGTCTCAAAGCAAGCCGGGAACTAGCTTTCAATTTGAAGTGATTGAGCCGGTTTTTTCCAATAATTTTTTAGTTTTTCCCGCCGGTGTCACCGGTAGCGGGATCTTGGCAGAGGTGAGTCGGCCTGAAAATTGGGGCCGGGATGCCAAATTAAGGCTTGATTTTGCCAAAATCAGGGCTCTTGACGGAACTCCAATTGATTTGTATTATGGTTCTAAGGCCCAAAAGATGGACCGCTCACGTCAGTTTGCAGTGGGTGCTAGTGCTGCCGGAATGCTTGCTTTTGGCCCGGGTGGTATTTTGTTTGGTTTAGCGGTACGAGGGCGGGAAACTACTATACCGGCAGGAACGGAGTTTTATTTACAAGTAAAAGAACCGTTGCGTATTTTTACTATTGAAAAATGACCGGAGGAGAAGAAAATTAATAAAACAGGGATTATTTATGGGGTTATTTTTCTGACATTGAGTTTTTGCTTTTTAGTCGCGAACAATCAAGCGATAGCTGCATCCGATCAGCCGGCGCTTGGGGCTGATGATTATAGTAAAATCGATTTAGGGTTAAACAATACTCCTGTAAAGGAAAAGGTCAATCTCAAAATTGAAAACGGTCAAGTTGAGGCCGAACAAATAATCTATAATAACAAATCAGGTATTGTCAATGCTACCGGTCAAGTCAAAATAACGAATGATGATGGCATCATTATCCGGGCCGAACAACTTGTTTATGATTTTAATATCCAAGATGCGCAACTCAGCGGTGGGGTTGAATTGACTCAAAAAGATCAAACAATTACCGCGAAAGAGCTCCATTATCAAGGCAAAAATGGGTTGGTAACCGCTTCGGGCGGGGTAAAGATGTTTACCGGTCAGGCTACCTATCAAACGGAGACGATTCGTTATAACCTTCAAACCAAAACTGGATTTCTAGGGCGGATCACCGCTACCATTAGTGCTGTGGACCGAAATTATTCAATTGTCGGAGACAGCATGGAAACCATTGATGGTATTACCAGTGTAAAGAATGCAAAGTTGACCCGTTGCGAAAAACATCACCCGGAATATTTTTATTTGGCCAAAAGAATGACCTATGACGGACAGTATTTGCGGCTAAAGCACATTATTCTGTATGTCAAAGGAATTCCGCTTTTTTATTTTCCCTACCTGTCCTTAAACGTAAATAATAAGAATCTGCCCAGGATTGAGCCGCGTTATGATCCGGATGACGGTTTGAGTGTCAGATATGACTATTCGGTCCCGTTCGGCAAGAATATTGACTGGCGTTTTCAAGGGGAGTTGCAGACCCATGATTATTCCAATCTTGCGTTTGGAATTACCGGTTCAAAAGGGAATTTTTCAAATTATGCCGGAACCTATTATAATTTTGAAGGGTATCTGGGCGTCCGTGACCAATTAACCCATGAGACTCCGCTATTACGAACAGTTATTGACGGATATCGGGATTTTTCAAATGCTGAAGGGAATGAGCTGGGTTTTTCAGTAACTCGCAAGTACTGGCCCACTCCAGCCGGAAGATGGCAGTTTGGTATTCAAGGACGCAGAGTGTCCAAGTTGGATGGTTCCGGAGCTGAATATGGCGGTATTTATAGCGGATACCGGCTGGATTACAATCCGTACCCCAATTGGACACTTAGTCTATTGCGATTATATTCGGTTGAAGATAAGAACTATGGCGATTTTATGAGTGATTTTAAGATCGGGTCCAATTGGATATATGATGGGGGAATCCCTATCACTCAGTTATATTCATTTGGCCTGACCGGCACTTATAATTCGGATCAATCACTTTGGATTCATCGCATTTACGAGATTCGCCGTGAAACCGATTGTATCCGATGGGACTTCGGGTGGGATGATGCGGTAGATTCGTGGGTCTCCAAATTTAAGATCAAATTTTAAATTTATGGTTGGCTAAAGAGGAAATCCGGTAGTTCATCAATATTTTATATCTAACTTCCTTCTACGAATTAAATGAGAGGGAAGTTTTTTTTAAAATCGGTAAAACTATTGTTAGTTTATTTAGGGGAACGGAGATATCTTTGGAAAATCGCTTGAATGAATTAACCGGTTCAGAATGGCTTTATTGGACGAATACCATCTATGAGACGAATTTTCCGCCGGATGCCACGCATCGTTGGCGAAAAATGCACGGCGCCATGAAACCACCGGCACTAATGGCGGAAATTATCTCGTTTTTTTCGAAAAGCGGGGAGCTGATCTTGGATCCGTTTGCCGGAGTGGGCGGGACTTTATTGGGTGCTGTGTCTGTCGGCAGACAAGCGATAGGAATTGAGATTAATCCAATGTGGGTGGAGATATACCGGAAAATTGCCCCTTCAGAAGAAGAAAAAGACCATCCGGGGCAGCAGAAAGGGCCAAAAATGCTTTTGGGGGATTGTTTGGAGTGTATGCCGGGTATTCCCGATGAATCGGTTGCTGCCATTATTACCGATCCTCCCTATGGATGTCAGCAGCGAGAAATTGCTTTCAAAAGGGAGACAAATTTTAATATGAAATCGACAGCAAAGGATGATTTTGGAAACTGTAATTCCTATCCGGAATATTTGCATAAAATGGGCTTGTTTGGCAGGGAAGCCTTTCGATTGCTTAAACCGGGCCGCTATTTGGTGCTGATGATCGGTGACCGGTATCAAGATGGGGAATATATACCTTTGGGGGTAATGGTTGCCGAGAGATTGCGCCAAGTCGGTTTTACTTGGAAAGGAATGAAGATTTGGTGGAATAAAGCAACTCAGCGTCCTCTGAAGCCATATGCAATTAAAAGTTGTTTTGTACCCAATATTACCCATCAAAACATTTTAATATTGCGAAAAGGGAGCAAATGCTGACAGATTCTAAATTACTTTTTTTATTGATAGATACAGGTGCTTGGCATTTTATAAAGTTCATGTTATAATAGATATCAGCATCGAGACCACCACTACATGATCAAACGTTGTGAGGTGGCAAAATGGTCTATAAATTATCACTTGAAGAAGTATTACAAATCTGCGGTAGTTGTGCTTGCTTTGATAAAGATCGCGGATTATGTAAAGAACAAACAGTGGAAGAACCGAAAATGGTAAAAGAGCGACATCGTTGCAAGAAATGGGATGAGCACTTCGGTTCAGTATGTATTTTTCAAGGCTAGGTAAGATTAGTAAAGTCCTAACCAATATGGGCCTGTGGCTCAGATGGGAGAGCGCTGCGTTCGCATCGCAGAGGTCAGGGGTTCGATTCCCCTCAGGTCCACCAACTTGTGGAGGTAATAAAAATGAAATTAATTAAAACACTTGTGCAAGGTAAATTGGCTTCTACGGTAATTACAGGGGGTTGTGGGGCTTGTAAGAATTCTTGCCAATCAGCATGCAAAACTTCTTGCACTGTCGGCAATCAAGTCTGTCAAAAGTAATTGTACTACTTAGGTCAAATCTTGAAGCATTAAAATTTAAAGCAATAAAACAAATAGCCATGGAACCATGGCTTTTTCGTTTGTAAGGAATAAAAAATTCTTAGGAGCTGTTTTATTTGGCAAATTGGCATTCTTTTAAGGCATTGGGCAGGTATTTTTTATTTGATGTGCCGAGTAACTCACTTTTTCAAATTGAGGAACCGGTCCATCAATATTTGAATCAGGCTGTACTTCCGGACTTGATCAAAGCCGAGGTGGAATTGGAGCTTAACGAGCTCCGGAATATGGGATTTTTGCAGGAAACCAGGGAAGCAGAATTGCATTTCAAAAAAGAACCGGTACTAAAGGCTTTGTGCCTCCATGCCTCCCATGATTGTAATTTGCGGTGTAAATATTGTTTCGCCGGTACTGGACCGTTCGGAGGAGATCGGGAAAATATGAGTTTTGAAGTTGGCCGTCAAGCTTTAGATCTGCTATTGCTTGAGTCCGGTCCACGCAACCAGTTGGAAGTGGATTTTTTTGGCGGCGAACCTTTACTCAATCTGGAAGTAGTCAAACAAATTGTGGCTTATGGCAGGGTTGAGATGGCAAAGAAGGGCAAGGTCATCAACTTCACTTTGACTACCAATGGCGTTAAATTAGACCCAAAGGCCCGTGAGTTTTTAAACCGGGAGCAGATAGCATTGGTACTTTCACTCGATGGTCGTCCCCAAGTCAACGACGAGATGCGGGGAAAGGGAAGTTACGAGCGCATCGTACCGAATATATTAGAGGTAGTGAAGGGCCGCTCTAATAAAAATTATTATTTACGGGGAACCTACACTGCAAATAATTTGGATTTTACCGAAGATGTAAGCCATTTATACGATTTGGGGCTGCGGGAATTATCCTTGGAACCGGTTGTGGACAAAGAGGCGGAATATCGGCTGACTGAGCAACATTTCGCCAGAATTGAAGCGGAGTATGATAAACTGAGCGAATTTTACCTCCAAAAAAAACGCATGGGAGCCGGGTTTACCTTCTTTCATTTTGAAATCAGTCTGGAACATGGGCCCTGTTTACCGAAACGCTTGACAGGCTGCGGGGCTGGGTTTGACTATTTTGCAGTTACGCCCAAAGGGGAACTCTATCCTTGCCATCAATTCGTAGGCCGAGAGGGTTTTTTAATGGGGAATGTCCGTGACGGTATTGTTAATGATACATTGCGAAGCGAATTCGGAGCGGCTACCCTTTATAAAAAAGAAGGTTGCGCCGATTGCTGGAGCCGCTACTATTGCAGCGGCGGTTGCCATGCCAACGCTCACTTGATGAACGGTTCCATTTATAAACCGGATAAAGTCGGTTGCCGCTTGCAGCAAAAAAGGTTGGAATGCGCCTTGGCGCTTAAAGGAATTGAGCTCGCGGAGAAAGCGGCAGTTAATGATTAATTTGAGGATGAGGGAAAAAGATGTCTATTTACCCTAACCCTTGCCCCGATGTCATCAAGCTAATCCCAGTCGTTTCAGGGCTGGGCGAAGATGTCAATAGAAGTAGCCCTGTGGTTTTAACTCGCGGCGGAGATTGACTTGATTTCCTGGAAACGCGTTATGAGTACTGAATAGCCTTTCGTGTGAGTACCCTTTTATGTTATGATTTCAAGTTTGGGGAAAAGGATTTGATTCAGCTGAAAGATGTAAACAAAGAAGTTCCCGTAAAGCTTGGGCAGCAAATTGAATTGACGATTGACGGATATGGCCACGATGGGGAAGGGGTCGGCCGGTTTCGGGATTTTACCATCTTTGTGCCGGAAGTATTAAAGGATGAACGGGTGTTGGTTAAAATCTCGGAAGTGAAGCGGAATTTCGGCCGCGGAGTGGTTTCCCGGATCATACAGTCGGCTTCGGAGCGGACAACACCGCTTTGCAATGTGGCCAATACCTGTGGCGGTTGTCAGTTGCAACATTTAAACTATCCGGATCAGCTAAAACAGAAGCAACAGCGGGTCATTGACGCGGTAGAGCGGATTGGCGGCCTTAGAGATGTAGTTATTCATCCGGTCTTAGGCATGAATGACCCGTGGCATTATCGCAATAAAGGTCAATATCCGTTCGGCATTGAGAATACTGCGGTCGTAATGGGATTTTACCGTAAAGGCACTCACCGGATCGTGCCGTTGGAAGAGTGTTTATTACAGACCGAAACTACAAACCGGATAGCCCGCAAGCTAAGGATGTTGGTTGAAAAATATCAGGTCGCGATCTATCAGGAACAAGATCATGGGGGCCTACTCCGGCATGTGCTTTTGAAGCAAGCCGCTCAAACCAAGGATGTAATGGTGGTATTCATTACCAATGGGGAACAATTTCCGGCTGCAGAAAAGATTGCTCATGAGCTGGCCGATGAATTTCCGGAGATCAAGGGCGTGGTTCAGAATATCAATCTCACATCCGGTAATGTGATTTTAGGAAGCCGGACCAAATTTATATTGGGTTTGGATACTATTACCGACCGGATTGGCAGGTTTAAATTTACGATCGCCGCGGAGTCTTTCTTTCAAGTAAATTCTCTCCAGACAGAGGTCCTCTATCGAAAAACCGTAGAGTTTGCTAACCTTTCAGGGGTAGAGACAGTATTGGATGCTTATTGCGGTGTCGGCAGTTTAACCTTATTCTTGGCCGAAAAGGCCAAAAAAGTGTATGGTATAGAAATAGTAGCCGGGGCAGTTAGAAATGCCAATAGAAATGCCGAGCTTAATGAAGTGCACAATGCCCAATTTGTGACTGGCAGTACCGAAAAGGTATTGCCGCAATTGGTGAAGAGCGGGATCAATTTTCAAGTAGGGGTGGTCGATCCGCCGCGGTCGGGATGCGAGGAAGCGGTACTCAAGAGTTTAGCAGAGAATAAGGTAGGTCGGATCGTTTACGTGAGCTGCAATCCTAGCACTCTATCCCGGGATCTAAAGATTTTAGACGGGTTGGGGTATAAGACGGTTGAGATCCAGCCGGTGGATATGTTTCCGCAGACGTATCATGTGGAATGTGTGGCGAAGATTGAACGAGGAAATTAGAGAAAGTAAGGGGTAAGGGAAAAGGCGATAAGGGTTAGGAATATCAAAGTACAGCTGGTGATGGAACAAATGGTAGAAGCGTACCCATTAAATCGATTATAAATAAAAACGCCAGCCATGCATTCATTCTCCGGTCTTGTGATTTTAATTATCAACCTCCACATTTTCTTCATAATTCTTTCATGATTACTCCATAAGAGTCAGGTATTATCTTGGTATAGACCAAATTTAGAGAGGAGTTAATTGAAATGAAGAAAATAATTCTAATTGTCCTAGTAGTAGTTCTTTTGGTGGGAGCATTGACCATCCCTGCTGCAGCTTTCGGCGGGCCCCAGGGCGGCCATGATAAGACATGGAGTGATCACCACCGGCAATTGTGGAAAGCGCATCAAAATGAATGGCAAGACTATGATCGTCAATGGCGGGAACATCAAAACGATAAGCATTGGCGGGAAGTACACGTCAGGATGTGGCATGACTGGTATCAATGGCATCGGGACCAGGAAAGAGTTCTAAGAATCAGGATCGCTTCAAATGCACATGACGGACCAAGACTCGACATTGATTTTAGAAACTAACAGCGGTAGAAAGTTTACATTGGTACGGTTAACAAGTTATTAACCCCTCTTGTCGTTAGTTCCAAATGGAAGAGGGGTTTTTGTTTCAATCGGGCTCAGTTATATTCTGCAATGAATTGCACCAATTCTTGATTGAATCTTTCCCGCTGGTCGTAGAATAAGAAATGACCGCAGGCCTCAAAAGGTACCAGCTTTGAATTTTTGATGCTATTCTTCTGCGCGATTGCCAGAGGGAATAGACATACTTGGTCATTGATACCGTGAAGGATTAGGGTTGGAACCTGAATCGTTTTCAAGTCGTGAAATAAATCCTCTTCCCCAAGCCAGGTATTTGCAATAGCAGCAGTAGACCAGCTAGCAGCCTGAAGACCCAATTGGAAAATCCAATCCGACAATGAGGGACTGACCGGATTATAAAAGATCATCTTGCCAAACTCCCGTAACGTTTTGGGCCGGTCCTTATAGATACCCTGGATAATGTTAATTACAGCTTGTTTTGGAAGACCATACGGGAAATACGGGCGTTCAATAAGACTCGGCGCCGCCGCGGCAAAAAGAGCCAGTTTCGATACTCCGTAACCATTATGTCTGGCCATGTATCGGACACAAATCGCCCCTCCGGTCGAATGTCCACCCAGCGTGAAATTCTCTAATTTGAGCGCAGTAACCACAGTTCGGATATCATCGGACAGCCGGTTATAATCGTAGCCGTTCCAGGGCTTATCAGATAGACCGAATCCTCTGCAGTCTATTCCGATACAGCGATACCCCATTTTAGGCAATTGGTTAAACTGGTATTCAAACAAATTATGATTACCCGGCCAGCCGTGAATAAACAGAATTGTTTTGTCGCTCCTCGGGTTAATGTCTTCTACAAAGATTTTAACATTGGGTTCAACGCATATATAAAATCCCATGGAAATACCTCCTAATCAAAGAAATTACAATATGTAGGATATTCGCATAAGAGTCCATCTGTGAGGGTTTGAAAACAACAATATAGGCAAAAATAAGAGGATTTCGGTCAATAGTATTGAAGATAAAAAACCTATGGGAATGTGGCTGTCCTATTCCGGCTTGGATGTCAGCCGATTTAAAATAAATCGTTAAGAACGCAGCGATGATTTTTCGGTGAATTGTTCAAAAGATCAGGAAAGAAGGAGAACATAGAATGAACTATAAAGAAGTACTGGAAAATGCACGGACCTGCATCGGTAACTATTGTAAGGCCTGCGATGTCTGCAACGGGGTTGCCTGTAAAAATCGCATCCCCGGACCGGGGGCCAAGGGCGTCGGTGACACAGCCATCCGTAACTATCAGAAATGGCAGGAGATTCGCCTCAATATGGATACGCTCTGTGAGAGCAGGCCGGTCGATACAACCTTGGAATTATTGGGTCGGAAGTTTCAATACCCGTTCTTTGCCGGGCCGGTTGGCGCTGTAAATATGCACTACAGTGATAAATTTAGCGATACGACTTATAATGATATTCTGGTTTCCGCCTGCATGGAAAATGGAATCGCCGCTTTTACCGGTGACGGTACCAACCCGGAAGTTATGGAAAGCGCGACGGTGGCGATAGCTAAAGCCAATGGTCTGGGTATTCCCACGATTAAACCATGGAATATGGATACCATCATAGCGAAAATGAATCTGGTGCATCAGGCGGGCGCTTTTGCGGTTGCCATGGATATCGATGCGGCTGGATTACCTTTCTTGAAAAATATGACCCCTCCGGCTGGCGGCAAATCAGTCGACGAACTTCGCCGTATTTCTGAAATCGCCGGAGTTCCGTTTGTTGTCAAAGGGATTATGAATGTAAAGGGCGCGCTCAAGGCAAAAGAAGCGGGAGCCAAAGCGATTGTCGTTTCCAATCACGGCGGCAGAGTGCTGGACCAATGCCCGTCAACTGCGGAAGTGCTTCCGGAAATTGCCGAGGCCGTTGGCAGCGGGATCAAAATTTTAATTGATGGCGGTATTCGTTTCGGCACCGATATTTTTAAGGCCTTGGCGTTTGGGGCGGACGGGGTGCTAATCTGCCGCCCGTTTGTAACGGCGGTTTACGGCGGCGAAAAGGAAGGCGTGAAGTTATATATCGAAAAATTGGCTGCAGAATTAAAAGATACGATGGCGATGTGCGGTGCATTTAGCTTGAGTGAAATTACTAAGGATATGGTTCGCCGATAATGAATTACCGAATGCGTAAATGGAAATGATGGATAATGGAAAGAAAGGGAATGAAATGGAAAATATGAACCTTAGCGAAGTGATTGAACGTTCCGAACAAATAAGAATATTGATATCAATGAAGCCTTGGATCAATTTTTATCCAAAACGGAGAACCAATTAAGAAATTGAGCTATTCGGCTTGCGTGTTGGCTATCCAATGAATATGAATACAGAAAATGCCCTTCCCATCGGTGGAAGGTTTTTTTTATTTTTTCTAATATAAAGATCATTCGATACTCTTGACTAATGAATTTTAGGGGAAGAGGGAAACCCTATTCGATTGTTGAAAATTACTATCTTTTAATTTTTTTGATCATTGAAATGGATTATAATATAATTAAACTTAAAATATCCAA
>WSSedL1CaDRAFT_10000146_pt1 | contig 47356 bp, 46 predicted proteins | sample WetSurSL1Cattail_FD_9464 | JGI IMG/M metagenome (IMG submission 9464)
GAATCCGGCAAGTAACCCCAAAAACCTCAGTCGCATTTAGACTTGCTGGATTCAAACAATGAACCCGATCCGGCCAATTTTTCTGCACCATTGCAGAAAAATTGTCACTTACTTGCCGGATCGAGGTTTAATTTAACTTATGATAGAGGGTAGAAATTTTACCCTCTAATGATCTAATAATCACGGGTCTTTATTTTAGGAGGAAATGTACTACATGAAATTATTGCAGAATTTCTCCGAATCTTGGTTCCCTAATTTGAAAAGCCGGTATACCAAGATATTTTCAAAATCATTCCTTGGTTATGTTCGAGATTATTGGATTAGGGTAACCACAGTTCGGCGGTTTAATCTATTATTTATCGCTGTGATATTGATTGGCGCCTTGGAGGTTTTCCTCGGTTTTAGTTTTATATGGCGGATGAACCAGCAATTTGTTAAAAACAATCAATATTACGACAGGTTAATGGAGATTACCTGCCGAGTAGACACCCAACTAGCGTATCTTCCAGTCGTCTACAATGAAAAACTTTCTGCAATTCCTACAACACCGGTCAGACCTATTTTATCCGAAATTAACCAAGAAATCCGGCAGATACCCATAAAAAAATCCGACGACCGCGATTTTAAGTTCTTCCGGGCGAGTCTGGCTAAGATAAATGGATATGTACAAGCTCCAGTTGCCGCAAATAATTATTATGAACTCTGGGCCGAAGTTGGCAAGGCTCGTATATATTTAGACCGCTATCAAAAGGGACTTAATCTGTTTCCACGAAAGCGCCAATCCGCAAAAGCAATATTAAACCGTCTGGGGTTCAAAGGATTGTTGCTGATGCTGTTGATACTGGCAGCCGCGAGCGGTTTAGTAATTGTCATTTTGAAAGAAGGAAGTCGTCATCAGAAGGCAATCGGACAATTTGAGCAAGAGATGCGCCAAACAAAGGAAGGCCAAATTCAATCTGAAGTTGGGTCTGCTTTTGTTCAAACTCAGGAATTAGAAGCATTACAAATTGTGTTCAATGAATATGTAAAGCTTTTGACCGAACGCTACCGGCTTATTTTAAAGAAAATTGAGGAATTAAGTCCTTCAATCCGGCAATTAACCGACTGGATCAGTAAAAACGACAACCAACATGTGACCATAAAACAGAATCTACGGGAATTATCCGATGCAACATATGAAAAGCTGAATCAATTTCCGGATATTTCGGATTATGTAAAACAAATCAACGATCAATTGGTCGTCTCCCAACAAGAAGCGGTAGGACTTGAGACGTCAATTCGGCAATCAGCAGATCGGTTGCAAACTGATTTTCAAGAGCTGGAACCCTTCCAAGGACGGGTGGCAAGAAAAGGTCAATATTATCAAGGGATTACTACTCAGCTAAAGGAATTGAAACAACTTTTGGATGAAATTCAACAAACCGTAACTTCTTTTTACAGTATCTCCGAACAAACGAATTTATTAGCCTTGAATGCTTCAATTGAAGCGGCCAGGGCAGGAGAAGAAGGCGATAATTTCAGTATAGCCGCCACCGAAATCGAAGATTTGGCTACTCAGATTAATCAAGCCTCCAAAGATTTATTAAACCTATCCATACTGATGAGTAAAAAAACTACCACGGTTATTCGCACCCTGGAAACATCTTTAACCGTGAATAAGTCGGAGAGTAAATACCTGGCTGAGGTGGTTGAAAGACTGAGCTGCTTTATCAATGAACTGGTCCAAGAAATGACCAAAATCGAAGGTTACAGCCAATTAATTCGGGATTTTGAGCATGAAGAGCAAACTCTGGAAAAATTGGCCGATATTATCGCTGAGTTAAAAGAAAAATCGCCGCTAAATCGCGGCAGAGCTATGGCGGCCCTGGATGTAATTGTTGAGTCCGATAAATTAGTTGCATCGGCCGATGAATTAGCGGAAAATCTGGATGACTTGAAGCAAAACTTAACCCAGATCCGTTATACGGCCGACCCGGAGGAAATTAAATGACGTTATTTAAAAAGTCAGCCGTTATCAAAGACTATCAAGGAACAATATATCTTCGCTGGCTGAGCTTTCAGGGAAAGGTATGGATGGCTGGATTTATTTTTATGATGGCTGTATTGTTCTTAGGATCTCTGGTTATCTCAACCTATCTGGGGTTGAAACAAGAGCTCCAAAAGGACGAGCAAATCCGTGAAACAGCCATGGCTGAGCTAAAAATAATTTCCGGACTTTCACCATCCCTATTAAGCCGATGCCAGGCGGGTTTGACCAAGACAGGCAAGGTCGAGACCTCGGATATCCGTGAAAGCCTGACTCGGGAGATTGCCGGGTTAAAAGCAATAGTAGGCAAGAGCAAGGGCAAGCTCAATGCCCCCCGATTGAACTTGATGGTTCTTCGCTATGATACGTTAAATAACGAACTGGAACGTTATAATAATTCCAGCCTTACGGTGCAACAATATCTGAAGATTAAGAAAGTTTATCACAGGTTTGATATTGCTAGGGCCGAGTTGGTTAAACAGCTATTTCAAAACCGTTATGGTAGATTCTTTATATTACGCCATTATTGGGACAATATTTTGATAGTTTTAGCCGTATTGACCGGCGTATTAGTGGCAAACGGTATTTTACTTCGCGCTGCTGCAGAGTCCATCACAATTCCGGCTCAATTGATGACCACCATTTTTAAGGCGGCCAAGCAAAAAGTTTTTAATATTGATTTGCCGATTAACTCCCGCGAAGGGCTGGGTAATGCGGCTTTTATTATCAATGACTCATTATTACAATTGAATTCTAAATTCTTGAATTCCAAAAATTCCATTTTTCATTTTGATAGTTTATGCAAAGAATTGGTCACTGAAATTCGTAAAACCGAGTTATTTGCCATCCAATTGCAAAAGGTCGCTGAAGCTCTTACTGAAAATTTCGACAATCAAAACCATTTAATAGTAGGAGCTCGTAAACAGCTGGGGACCTTGATCGATGGCAGTGAAGAGCTTCATAAGGTCCCTCAGCATTTGATACAAGCCAATGATAACCTTCAGGATAAAATGGTCATCATGCGGGACCAGGTTCAGGATATCTTGAACCGGACTTTTGAATATCAGGATGAATCTCAGGAGATTGCCGATTTGGCTGAAAATTTAACCATGGCTTCGCACAAGATTAATGGAGTCATCGTTATTTTAAATGATGTCGCAGAGCGTACTGAAATGTTGGCTTATAATGCGGCGATTCAAGCAGCAAGAGCCGGTGAAAAGGGTCTGGGGTTTGGAGTAGTCGCCAAGGAAATTGCCAAACTGGTCGATTATTCGGAAAAGGCTTCATTCCAGTTGAGCACATTACTGAATAAAATTAGTATAAAAAATGAATATATTTTAAAACTGATCCATGAGGATGAAAAAGTTCCGGAGGTTGAAATTCCTATTTATCAGGAGGTATTAAAAATCTGCGAAAATCTGTTTCTGTCCACTCAAAACGGCTTTAATGATATTGAGAAGCTTAGCAAGGTGATGGATGCTGTTTTCGCTAAAAGTAATCAATTAACAGCTCAAGCGGATATGATTGCCCGTTTTACCGATCAAGAAAATATTGGCCCGTTCAATTTTGATTTGGAGACACTGGATTACCAATTGAATGTTAAAGAGGCCAACCGGATCGCGATGAAAGTTAGTGAAATTTCCGAGGAATTACGGACCTTGACTGAAAAGGCAAGTGGAGAAGGAGATTTTTTGTATTAATAATAGGGGTCAACAATGACGAAATTTTTAATTTTAGGGATCGAAACTTCTTGTGATGACACTTCAGTGTCGGTAATTGAGAATGGTAATATAATTCGCAGCAATATTATTTCTTCGCAAATTGATTTGCACCAGAAATTTGGCGGGGTGGTACCGGAGTTAGCGGCCAGATGTCATTTGGAGGCGGTGTTGCCAATTTATCGACTGGCACTAACTGAAGCCGGAGTTTCTATCCATGATATTCAGCTTATTGCCGCCACTTACGGACCGGGATTGATCGGAAGTCTGCTGGTGGGATTATCTTTTGCCAAAGGATTGGCACTTGCGGGTGAAATACCGTTTATCGGGGTCAACCATATCGAGGGCCATATTTATGCCAATATTTTGGGTCATCCGGAAATCGAACCGCCGCTGCTTTGCTTAACTGTTTCCGGTGGTCATACCGACCTGCTTTATATGCGGAAATGGGGCTCTTATCAGGTACTGGGGCGGACAAAAGATGACGCCGCCGGGGAAGCGTTTGATAAAATCTCGCGGGTACTCGGGTTGGGCTATCCGGGTGGTCCATATATCGACCGGATTGCTGTAGGGGCTAAAGATGATCTTGAGTTTGTTCAAGCGAAGGGTTTTACCAATTCTTTCGATTTTTCTTTTAGCGGACTGAAAACGGCGGTAATGAATTATATTCAGCATCAAAAGCAATTGGGCTTAGAATTAGATGTTCCTAGGATCGCGGCCAGTTTTCAACGGGCGGTGGTTACCCAATTGACCGTCAAACTATTTCAAGCCGTTAAAGATTATGAGGCCGGAACCATTTTACTCTCCGGAGGAGTAGCTGCTAACACACTACTGCGTCGGCGCTGCCAAACGGAAGCGGAACGGTTAGGCATAACCCTTTACTATCCGGAACTTTCACTGTGTACGGATAATGCAGCAATGATAGCGGCGGCCGGATATTTTCACTTTATTAACGAAGGCCCTCGAAATTTAGAGATTACAGCCGCGTCTGATTTAAAACTTTAGGGCACAAATTATCCGGCTGTTTATGGGTGATAGGTAATAATTACGCCGATATCGGTCCACACGAATCACTTTGATAGATCCACAAAATAATGGGGATTAAAGTGTGGATGGTGTGCAAAACTCTCAGGAATTGGTCAAATTAAGCCCGGTATTGTGGATAACTTGTGGACACTGTGGAGAATTGTGTAGTGACAAAATGTTGAAAGAAAGGCCAGCTAGAAGCTGATTTTAATCGATTGTTTGTTCGACTTCGAATAAATCAATTGTTAATGATTTTTTTAATTATTCACTAATATCCTATATAACTTGTTAAAAAGATCTAGGATTGATGAGATGAATAAGAATAACTTGAGCGATTTCTCTATTTTTCATCTGGAAGCAGCCGCTACGCCAGAGATATATCAACGTGGAGTTGAATATTATCAACAGGGGCATCTGGCCAAAGCCTGCAAAATCGATCATATTTTAGCCGGCCTGATAACCGGTACCGGCGGTACCTATAAGGTGCGGCTATGGTATGGACATTCCGGGCTACAGGGCGAATGCAGTTGCCCTTATCAAGGGTTTTGTAAACACATGGTAGCTTTAGCCATTGCTTGGCTGAAGGAAGCGAATTGTTTTATTGATTTACAACCCCAATTAAATGAAATTTTGGATGAACCCGCCAATCTGATTGCCCTGCTATTAAAGCTAATTCACCAAGATCCGCTCAATTTACTCGAACTTTTGCCAGACCGGATTAATCAAACGGATTTCATAAGCGCCCGGGGTGTAATGAACCTAATACGGAATACCTTTTCTGCGCCCCAGTTCTCCATGGAGCAAATCGCAGAGTTATGGGAGAAGGTTAACCGGCTAATACCACTCATAGCGGCCAAGATTCAAGTCGGCGATCCCCAAGCCGAAGACTTGCTGTTGGAACTTATAACCGGTTTGGAGCAGGAGTTTGAAATCATTCCCAGCAACTCATGCTGTGAAATATTTAAGAATTTAGTCCATTCGCTTGAACCGGTCCTGCCTTGCCTCGATCCAGCCCAACAGAGACGGGTCTTTGAGAAATTTTGGCTCCTATACTTGAAATCCAATTTGTGGGAGCCGGCTCTGGAGTTAAAACCGTTGCTACTTAGTTTACATCAATATGATATTACCTTTCTTGAACAAAAAACCGGGAATTTTCTGAACGGCGAACCTTCCTTATTACAGATGATTTCTTTATATCTGCTTTTTTACGAATCTTCAGCCAAAGACCCGGTATTTGCCGGACTGTTGGAAAAGATTCGCGCTAAATTGGCAGCACGTCCGGACGGCCGTCTTTGGCTAATCGATCGTTTACTGGAGAATGAACCGGATCAAGCATTTCGATTGGCTAAAACAGGAATACGGCTTTTTCTCCAAGAAAAGTCGGCTTTTCGGGAACGATTGATTGCGATCCATCATAAAAGGGCAGAATCCAAACAAGCTGCAGCGCTTAGCTTTATTCAGTTTCAAGAGAACCCGAATTTTGAAGAATATCTTCGGTTGAAGATGCTTTTAGACAAATACCCTTCGGATTGGGAACAATACCGGAGGGAGATAAAGCGCTTGTTGGCGGCCCAAGATCAAAAAGTATTAATTCTGCGGATCATGATTGAAGATCGGGATCTTCAGGGCATTGCCAATAATTTGGAACGAATTATTAGAGATGATGCATTATTAATGGCTGCGGCAAAGCTGTTTGCTTCAAAGATCGAGGCGGACTTGGCACCGCTTTATCCGATACTTATTAAAGTTTTGCTGGACCGGAGAGGGTCGGATGATTGGAAGGCCGCTTTACAACTATTGATTATTTTTAAACAGTGTTGTCAATATGATCTTGCCAAGCAAGCAGAATGGCAAATATTAGCAGAAGAATTGCGCCAAATTTATCAGGATGATAGCGGTTTCACAAAAAAATTCGGCAGCGTTTTAGGAGGTTATTAGGCAAAATAGTTATCGGTAAGTGGTTAGTAAGCTAAAGGGGACCCTTGACTAAGTGTGATGGGAGTAATATACTTATACTAATTTAATTTTTATGCGGATGAAGAGGAACGAATCGTGGGTAAGCTTTCAGAGAGGGAAGGCGCGTACATGGGTACGTGTTGGCTGTGAACTTCCTAGCTGCAACGGTAAGACCACCTTGGACGCTCCGGCGAAGGCTGAATGGTAAAGTGTAAGCATAAACCGGCGTTGACTTCGTTACAGTCATCCAAAGAGTGGTTAAGTGCTAAATTTTAGTGCTTATCAACAAGGGTGGAACCGCGGTTAACCCCGTCCCTTCAGTGGGATGGGGTATTTTATTATCTATTATCGACGGTAACCGTCGGTACGGCACACATAAAGTTTCTAATTAGATTTTCAGAAGGAGAATGAATGATGAAAGTAACATTTCCGGATGGAAATATCCGTGAATATCCGGAGGGCACAACCCCTTTTCAAGTAGCGGAGTCTATCAGCAAACGACTTGCCGGTGAAGTAATTGCGGCTAAAGTCAACCAAGAGTTGGTCGATATTCATCAGCCTTTGGCGAAAGATGCTTCATTGCGTCTTATTAAATCGATTGATCCGGAAGGCCTGGAAATCATCAGGCACTCCGCTTCTCACATCATGGCTCAGGCGGTGCGGCGTTTATATCCTGCTGTTAAACTAGCCATCGGTCCGGCCATTGATAATGGTTTTTACTATGATTTGGATTTGCCGGAACCGCTAAAACCGGAGGACTTACCCAAGATCGAGGCTGAAATGGCCAAGATTGTTCAGGAGGATTTACCCTTTACAAGATCCGAGTCTTCGAAGAAAGAGGCGTTGGAATTATTTCAAAAGACCGGCGCTAAATATAAATATGAATTAGTCGAAGGACTGGAAGACGGCAATATCTCTTTCTATCAACAAGGAGATTTTATCGATTTATGCCGGGGGCCCCATTTACCAAGCACGGGTTTTTTAAAGGCATTTAAATTAATGTCTTTGGCCGGCGCTTATTGGCGGGGAGATTCGTCCCGGGAGATGCTGCAACGGATTTATGGCACCGCGTTTCCTAATAAAAATGTGATGGATGATTACCTGTTTAAGCTGGAAGAGGCTAAAAAACGGGATCACCGTAAAATCGGTAAGGAACTGGATCTTTTTGATATTTTAGATGAAGGTCCCGGTTTTCCTTTCTTCATGCCCAAGGGAATGATTTTACGGAATATTTTGGAGGATTTTTGGCGGCAGGAACATAAAAAGCGCGGTTATCAAGAAATTAAAACGCCGATTATTCTTAGCGAAGAATTGTGGCACCGTTCGGGACATTGGGATCATTACAAGGATAATATGTATTTTACCAAGATCGATGAGGGTAATTATGCAATCAAGCCGATGAACTGTCCTGGCGGTATGCTGGCTTATAAGCGAAAGTTACATTCTTATAGGGATCTACCTCAGAGAATGGCCGAATTAGGCTTGGTCCATCGCCATGAGTTATCCGGCGCCCTGCATGGTTTGATGCGGGTCCGTTGTTTTACGCAAGATGATGCCCATATATTTATGACTCCGGAACAGATTAAAACTGAGGTACTGGGTGTAATCGACTTGATTGATGATTTTTATAAGGTATTTGGTTTTAAATATCATGTGGAACTCTCGACCCGGCCTGAGAATTCGATGGGTAGCGAAGAACAATGGCAAATTGCCACGGAAGCCTTACGGGACGCTTTAGACACCAAAAATATGCAATATAAGGTAAATGAAGGCGATGGAGCGTTTTATGGACCCAAGATTGATTTTCATTTGGAGGACTCGATCGGCCGGACTTGGCAATGCGGCACCATTCAATTAGATTTCCAAATGCCGGAGAAATTTGAGCTGACTTATATTGGACCGGACGGGGAAAAGCACCGACCGGTCATGATTCACCGGGTGGTATTCGGAAGTATTGAAAGGTTTATCGCCATTCTGACTGAACATTACGCCGGCGCATTTCCAACCTGGCTCGCTCCTGTCCAGGTCAGAATATTGGCAATCAGTGAAAATCAGCATCAATATGTGTTGGAACTTCAGAAGCGATTGGAAGCACATAACATTCGCGTCGAAACCGACATACGAAATGAAAAGATCGGTTACCGGATCCGAGAAGCACAGCTGCAAAAGATTCCATATATGCTGGTGGCGGGTGAACGAGAGGCTAAGGAAGGGCAAGTGGCGGTTCGGGAACGTAAAGAAGGCGAACTGGGAACGCTTACGCCTGATCAAATTATTGAACGTATTTTGACGGAGATGAAAGAACACCGGTAGTTTAGATGACTCGGGCGGCATACTTGAAACTTTATACGGCATTTTCCAGGGAAGAATCGAAATGAAATAATTAGAGTAATCCTATAGGAATTGTCAAGTTTGCTTGCACGCGGCGGTTTTTGGTCGATTATGGCAATAATCCCCTTAACAGTTTTGATTGCCAAAATATGATAGCTATTATATAATTTGAATAACCTCTTTGACGGAACAGAAAGCTAACATCAAGATAACAATTATTATATCAAAAATATTTTTGAGGGCCTGAGATAGTTTATTTTGGCCATCACATTATTGGATAATATTTGTTTTGTTACCTTTCATAGTTTTTGGGATACATTATTAACAATAACCTAACAAAAACTTTCCAATAAACATTGCGAAAATAAAATAGCAGATATATAATTTATATTACGTAACATTCCCGGTTTGAATCTTTGGTTCAAAATTCGGGATGGAATAAAAAGAGAAATAGAGGAGGTATTTTATTGAAGAAATTAGTAGTTTTAGGGTTAATTGTTTTAGTTGTAGCAATGACTTCGTTTGTAGGCGCGGCAACAGAGCCGATTAAGATCGGCGCTAACTATGAGATTACCGGAGGTGTTGCTACTTTCGGGACAGCTTGCGCCAACTCTGCCAAATTGTATTTCAATGCTGTGAATAAAAAAGGTGGAGTTTTGGGCCGTCAATTAGAATTGGTTGTTTCCGACAACAAATCAGATGCTGCTGAATCTGCATCTGCAGCTAAGAAACTTATCGCTCAAGATAAAGTTGTTGCGTTGCTCGGACCGGTTACCAGTAAGAATTGCTTGAGCGCTGCACCAATTGCCCAAGATTCAAAAATTCCGATGATCACTCCGACCGGAACCAATCCTGCAGTTACCGAGGTTGGCGATTACATCTTCCGCGCCTGCTTTATTGATGACTTCCAAGGTACGGTTATGGCTAATTTCGCTTTAAAAACCTTGAAAGTTAAAACGGCGGCAATTTTTGTGGATAATGCCAATGATTACAGCAAAGGCTTAGCCAAATTCTTCAAAGAAAGCTTTATCAAAGGCGGCGGTAAAATTGTTTCTGAAGAAGCTTTTATGGCCGGCGACAAAGATTACCGTACTCAATTGACCAAGATTAAGATGAAGAATCCGGCTTTCCTCTATGTTCCGGCATACTATCAAGAAGATGGTTTAGTTGCTCAACAAGCCCGTGAACTTGGAATTAATATTCCGATGGGCGGCGGTGATGGTTGGGATTCCCCAGACCTAGTTAAGATTGCCGGAGAAAGCGCTTTAAATAAAATTTACTTCAGCAATCACTATTCAGTTGATAGTAAAAACCCCTTATCTATGGCTTATGTAAAAGAATATACCGCGACCTATAATATGCCTCCGGATGCATTGGCCGCTCTTGGTTATGACGCAGCCATCATTATGGTAGAAGCGATTAAAAAAGCAAAGAGTGTTGAACCGGCTAAGGTCCGTGATGCCATGGCCAAATTAAAAGTAGCGGGTGTTTGCGGCGTGGTTACTTTCGATAAAAACCGTAACCCGGTTAAATCGGCTGTTATCATCGAGCTTAAGAACGGCAAACAAACATACAACTCAACTGTCAACCCCTAAGCAAATGTTGGCAATGAGGTGGGGAGCACTCTCCTCACCTCATTTTATTGTATTGAATTAATTGATAGTATCTATGCGATGAAAATTATATAGGCCAATTGCGTTTTCAAAAAATATTTTCCGCCTATTTCCAAATAGTATTTACTCACTTTAATAGATTCGTTATACTACAAAGGGTGGCACTTCAATTCCATCTCGGATTCATGGCCTCATTATTACATGTTGCTTTATAAGGAGTGAAACAGATGAAAGATTTTTTGGTCGGTTTTCTGCAGTATTTGATTCAAGGGATATCCTTGGGGAGTATTTATGCTTTAATCGCCATTGGCTACACCATGGTGTACGGCATTTTGAAATTAATCAATTTTGCTCACGGTGATGTTTACATGGTGGGCTCTTATGCCGGTTTGTTTGCGGCATCCTATTGGGTGATTAATATTACCAAACATGCGGCTATTTTTCCGACAATTATCGCGGCAATGATTATTTGTGGTTTGGTTGGTTTTGTCATTGAAAAGTTGGCATACAAACCATTACGGCAGGCGCCCAAAATGATTTATCAAACAGCGGGCATAGGCGCTTGTTTCGGGTTTTTTGCCTACACCTTCTTTCGGTGGCCGATGTGGCAATCCATTGCTTTGTTCGCGTTGGTTTGCGGTATCATCGGTTATTTCATCGAAAAAGAAATGGCTAAAAAGTTTAATATTACATCTACATTGATATTGGCAGTGATTGTCGGCTGTATTGGTACTTTTTATTGGAAGTCGTCTTTCATGGTATCGTTCATCTTTTCTATCCCCTTCTTTCTGCTATTTTGGCTGGTTTTTGAAGCGGTCCACCGGCGGCCGTTCAATCCGGCGCCTAGGCTGGCGGCTTTAATCACTGCTATCGGCGTATCATTCTTTTTAGAATATGCAATGATGTATTGGCAATCTCCCAATCAGCAATATTATCCGAAGATTTTAACCGATAAGATTTTTGAATTTAAAATGGGGGGAAATTTGAGTATTTTTGTCTTCGGTCAGCATATTATCTTTTTTGTGGCAGCCGCCATTTTGGTTATTTTACTAATGCTGCTGGTTAATCACACCAAAGTCGGTCGGGCAATGCGGGCTGTTTCGTATGATGGCGAGGCGGCACAGTTGATGGGTGTCAATGTTAACAATACTATTTCCATGACTTTTGCAATCGGGTCCGCATTAGCTGGGGCTGCCGGAGTTATTTTCGGCTGCTTCTATCCTTTCGACCCGTTACTCGGAATGATGCCGGGCTTAAAAGCGTTTATTGCGGCCGTGCTTGGTGGTATCGGCAGCATACCTGGCGCCATGCTTGGCGGTATTCTGATGGGAGTCGCCGAACAAATGGCGGTTGGTTTTGGTTCTTCCGCTTTGCGCGATGTGGCGGCGTTTGTTATATTAATTATCATCCTGCTTTTCAAACCCACCGGTTTGTTTGGCAAGAACACCAATGAAAAGGTATAAGTGAGGTGAAGAGAATGCTTAATCAAAAATGGGTCCGGATTATTATATTTGTTATTGTTCTATATGGTATTTGGAATCTGGTTTACGGGGTTGTAAATGATTTCTGGAAGTTCAATTTTTTAATTCTGGGGATCAATATCATCTTGGCGGTCAGCCTGAATTTGATTAACGGCTATAATGGCCAATTCTCGTTGGGTCATGCCGGATTTATGGCGGTGGGTGGCTATACTTCAGCCGTTGTCACGTTATATTACAGTAAAGCCCTAATGGCCATTGGTTTGACCCCATTTTTTATTTTTCTATTAGCGATATTGGCCGGCGGAATTTTTGCAGCAGTATTCGGTTTTGTGATTGGTTTGCCGACTCTACGGCTAAAAGGGGATTATTTAGCCATTGCCACACTTGGTTTTGGTGAGATTATCCGGTTATCCGTATTGAATGTCGACTATTTGGGAGCCGCTACCGGTATGAAAGGGTTGCCGGCTTATACCAATGCCAATTGGGTATTTTTCTTGACTATAATCACGGTGCTGATCATCTATAACTTAATCAATTCTTCTCATGGCCGGGCTATTTTATCCATTCGTGAGGATGAGATTGCAGCCGAAACCATGGGTATCAATACCACCCGCTATAAGGTGGTAGCGTTTGTAATCGGAGCTTTTTTTGCTGGAGTTGCCGGTGCGTTATTCGCCCATAACATTCGCCTGGTTACCCCGACTTCTTTTACATTTTTACAGACCACATACATTTTGGTGATGGTGGTCTTAGGCGGCTTGGGTAGTACCAGTGGAGTAATCCTTGGCGCCGCAGCCTTTACATTAATGAATACATTCTTGGCAAATTATCCCTATGAACGGACGATCATCTTTGCGTTACTGTTAATAATCATGATGTTACTGCGGCCTGAAGGATTAATGGGAACCAAAGAAATTCAGATTCCTTTTTTATCTAAGAAAGAGGGTGATTCATATGGCGCTATTGCAAGTAGAAAAGCTAACTAAGGTATTTGGCGGCTTACGGGCAGTGTCTAATGTTGAAATGAAGATTGAACCGGGCGAATTAGTCGGCCTAATTGGGCCTAACGGAGCGGGCAAAACAACGATTTTCAACTTGTTGACCGGAGTGATTCCTCCGAGTGAAGGTCAAATTGTCTTTAACCAAAAAAGCATTGTCGGGTTAAAGCCCTATAATGTAACCGATATTGGTATCGCCCGTACCTTCCAGAATATTCGGTTATTTAAAACGCTATCAGTATTGGACAATGTACGAATTGCCTATCATCACCGGGTAAAGTACAATTTGTTTGAGTCGATGCTTTTCCGTTTCGGCCGGTTTCGGACGGAAGAAGCGAAATTAACGGAAGAGGCTTTAAATTTCTTGGATATTTTCGGGCTAAAGAACTTGAGCGGAGAATCGGCCCAAAACTTGCCTTATGGTATGCAACGCCGTTTGGAAATCGCCAGGGCTATGGCTACCGGTCCTAGTTTATTGCTGTTGGATGAGCCGGCAGCAGGGATGAATCCGCAGGAAACCAAAGAACTTATGGAGCTCATTGATTTTATCCGGAAAAAGTTCAAGCTTACGATTTTATTGATTGAACATGATATGAGTTTGGTCATGGGCATCTGTGAGCGAATCTATGTTCTTGATTACGGCCAATTGATTGCCGAAGGCACTCCAGCCGAAATTAAAGCCAATCCGCGGGTAATCGAGGCATATCTTGGCGAGGAGGCATCATAAATGCTAGCAGTTAAAAATATAAATGTTTATTATGGAGCAATTCATGCAATTAAAGATATTTCCTTTGAGGTCAATGAAGGAGAAATTGTGACCTTAATTGGAGCCAATGGCGCCGGTAAAAGTACCATTTTAAAGACGATCTCCGGGCTCGCCAAATCAAAGAGCGGTGAAATTATCTACCAGGATGTAAGTTTGACTTCGTTGCCTGCTCATGAAGTAGTAAAACATGGGATCTCCCAAGTTCCGGAAGGCCGGCGCATTTTTGCCAATATGTCGGTTAAAGAAAATCTGGAGATGGGCGCCTATCACCGTCGGGATCTAGCGGCTATCCCCTCGGATATTCAACATATCTATGAATTGTTCCCCCGTTTAAAAGAACGTAAAAATCAACTTGCAGGGACCCTTTCCGGTGGTGAACAACAAATGTTGGCAACCGGCCGCGGTCTGATGTCCCGCCCCAAGCTGTTGCTAATGGATGAACCATCGATGGGACTCGCCCCCTTATTGGTTAAAGAAATTTTTGAGATTATCAAAGAAATCAATAAAGAAGGAACCACTATCCTGCTGGTTGAACAAAATGCACATATGGCTTTATCCATTGCTAACCGTGCCTATGTTTTGGAGACCGGAAAGATTGTCTTGGCAGGATTGGCAAAAGAATTGGCTCAAAACGAGCAAGTGAAGAAAGCGTATCTTGGCGGTTGATGATTTATTAGGTTAAAAACGCCGGTATCACCTAAAGAAAAATTTCACAATGCCGAAGTAATAAATAGTAAAATCGTGAAAAGTCGTGAAAAGGGGGTCGTCAAATGTTTGTAAAAGATCGCATGACAGTAGATCCGGTTACTATCAGTGATATGGCGCCGATCATCGAAGCCGGGGAGATATTTCACAAGAATAATTTTGCCCGTCTGCCGGTGATGCACGATGGTAAATTGGTGGGAGTGATTACCCAAGATGATCTGTTGAAGGTCAGCCCGTCTCAAGCTACTACCCTTAGTGTATGGGAATTAAATTATGTGTTATCCAAATTGCTTATCAAAGATGCGATGACAAAAAATCCGATTACCATTTCACCGGATGCTACTTTGGAAGAAGCTGCATTATTGATGCGGGAAAAAGAAATCGGTGCGCTTCCTGTGGTGGAAGGCAATAAATTAGTCGGTATTATTACCGAATCCGATATCTTTGATGCATTTTTGGACCTAATGGGTTTGAAACGGACCGGAACCCGGATCTCCATTGATTTGGAAAACCGGATTGGCGTTATTGCTGAAATCACCGATTTAATCAAGAACGAAGGAATTAATATTGTGTCTTTGGCGCTTTTCCATCGGGATATTGCTTCGGGTGAACTCGTACTGCGGTTGGACAGTCATGAAGCGGAGAGAGCAATTGATAAAATAAAGGCAAAAGGTTATAAAGTACTGCATATCGCTACTTGGAAATGACTAAAAAGTATATATTTAAAACAGGTGTTTTAACTATATACTTTAAAGTACACGGTGGGAATCAACTTTGAGGGTATTAAAGGTATTAAAAAGAAGAGCTAACGCGATTTACTTAATCACCGGGGTTGAAGGGTGATGTTGAAATCCGCTGGCTCTTCCTAATTAATCAAAAAGTGTATAGAATGTTATTTTATGGGAATTACAAAAGTAAATCTATTTTTTGGAAAGCGCAGGGAGGCACGGTATGTCCAGGGGAGTTAAGATATATATCGCGATTCTAAGTTTTGCATTAATGTTTGCATTGGGCACGGGTACACGTACATGCACACAGCGTGAACAGAGTTCAAACCACCGCGCGCAAGAGAGGTCAAATTGGTTCGCTTCGCTTAGCGGCAGTTTTGATCTAAAGCTCAAAGAGACATCAAGCGATGCGCTGGAATCAAGTAATTCGGCTGTGGATGAAAATTTGAAGCCGGCGGATATGCATCCGACTGATAATTTAATGATATCCCAAATGACAGAACCACCGGTTGTCAAAGGCGTTTATTTGACCGGTTGGATTGCCGGAAAAACCGACTCTTTTCAGCAGTTAATTTCCTTTATTAATAAAACGGAGATCAACTCGCTGGTAATTGATGTAAAGGATGATTCCGGAACCATTAGTTATACAACTGAGGTTCCGTTGGCTAAAGATATCGGCTCTACTTGTAAAAAATACAATCCGGAAAAAGTATTGGCGACCTTACAGGCCAATCATATTTACCCAATTGCCCGGATTGTAGTATTTAAGGATCCTTTTTTGGCAAAACATCGTCCTGATTTGGCGGTAAGAAACGCGGGCGGTGGTTTGTGGCAAGATTATAAAGGGCTTAACTGGGTTGATCCATATAATAAAGAAGTTTGGGACTATAATATTGCGATTGCCAAGGAAGCAATCTCTCACGGTTTTCGCGAGATTCAATTTGATTACATTCGTTTCACCAGCGATGGAAATATCAGGGAATGCCGTTACCCGAAAGCGGACGGGCGGATTAAATCCGATGTAATCCGTGATTTCCTTCAATATGCGTACCATGAATTGAAACCATTAGGGGCGAGGGTTTCTGCCGATGTTTTTGGCTTAACCTGTTCCACTCAAGGTGACATGGGGATTGGTCAAGTTATGGAGAAAGTGGTCCAAGGGGTTGATATTATTTGTCCGATGGTTTATCCGTCCCATTATTACAATGGAGTTTATCAAATCGCCAATCCGGATGCCAAACCCTATGAAACAGTTTATAAGAGCTTAACCGATGCCGAGCAAAAAGTAAACAATGTTAATTCAAAAGTGATTATCCGTCCATGGCTACAGGATTTTTCGCTTAAAAGTCATTATGGTCGGGCTCAATTATTAGAACAAATTAAGGCGGTAGAAAACGCCGGCTTAAAAGAATGGATTTTCTGGAACCCCAGCAGCCGCTATGATTATCATAAATATCGCCTAAAGTCGGAATCCCCAATAGAAATGCCGATTTCAAACGATAGTCATTTGCCGGAGGAAGGGCCTCAATATCCCAATTCCCAACTGGATCAAGTTGCTGCGCCATAAATAATGAATTATTTGTAGATTATGTTTGCCTTTCTGGAAACCTTCTGGTATAATATAAAAGTCGTAAATCATATACGGCCCTTTTTCTCTGAACATCCGCTGACATTTCATTTCAGTGCCTGATTAGAGAATTTACAGCAATATTGCAGGGGGAGAGCAAAACAATGTCAACTTATTTAGCCAAGGCCGAGGAGGTCCAGCGTAAATGGTACGTAGTGGACGCCGAGGGAAAAACGTTAGGTCGTTTAGCCACAGTAATTGCCTCTATTCTTCGCGGTAAGCATAAACCAATTTTCACTCCAAATGTTGATTGTGGTGACCATGTGATTATTATTAATGCCGAAAAAATCCACTTAACCGGGAATAAACTCCAAGAGAAAATTCATTATACTCATTCGATGTATCCGGGTGGTTTAAAGGCAATTCCTTATGGTCAACTGCTGAAAACAAAACCGGAATATGCGATCACTAAGACAATTTGGGGAATGCTTCCTCATAACCGCTTAGGTCGGCAAATGATCAAAAAATTGCGGGTTTATCGTGGACCAGAGCATCCGCATCAAGCTCAAGTTCCGGAAAAACTCGAGGTCAAGGCCTAAGAAAGGAGGAGAATATAAATGCCACGTGCTAAAAAAGTAGTAAAATCCATTTATTATGGTACCGGTAGAAGAAAATGTTCTATTGCTAAAGTTCGTTTAGTCTCCGGTCAGGGGAATGTAATTGTAAATGGCAAACCGGTATTGGATTATTTCGGTCGCAAAGTGTTGGAACTTATCGTAAAACAACCTTTGTCAGTTACCAATACTGATGGGAAATATGATGTATTAGCAAGTGTTCATGGGGGCGGCACCAGCGGTCAAGCCGGCGCAGTTCGACATGGAATCGCCCGGGCTTTACTCAAAGTTGAGGATGAATTTCGTTCACCATTAAAGAAAGCCGGTTTCTTAACCCGCGATCCTCGGATGAAGGAACGCCGTAAATACGGATTGAAGAAAGCCCGTAAGGCGCCTCAATTCTCAAAGCGTTAATTTTCCACCATAACACGACCATTGGTCGTGTTTATTTTTTATAAAAGAAGGAATAATCGAAATGATGGTTTTAATTGTTGGCGGAGGGCCGGTCTCTTTAGTTCAGCTTCAGTCGGAATTGGCGTTAAAACCCGATTTAGTTCTTGCCGCCGACCGAGGCGCCGAGTATCTGCAGCAACTATCGGCTTTGCCCCGGACGCTAATCGGGGATTTTGATTCGCTGCCCCGGGAAACGTTGACAGATATGGCAACAGCCGGTGTAGAAATAAAAGCTTTTGAAGTTACCAAAGATTTTAGTGATCTTGAATTGGCGCTGGATTTGGCTGTTGCCAAAGGCGCTACACGAATCGATATCTTGGGAGGGCTGGGAGGACGTATGGATCATACGCTGGCCAATATCGGATTATTAGTAAAACCCATGGAACTGGGGATCGAGACTCATTTGCTGGATCCCTCTCATGATATTACGGCAGTCAAGGATTTCCTGGAAATTGAGGCCAGACCCGGCTGGGCGGTTTCGCTTATACCGCTGACGACTAAAGTATCGGGAGTCACTACCACTGGCTTGAAATACAAGTTGGACAACGCTATGCTTTGGATTCAAAATACTCGGGGGATACATAACGAATTTGTAACCGCTAAGGCCGAGATTCGGTTGACTGAGGGAGTTCTGGCGGTTATTTGTTTTCAGGATCTTTGAACTGGGGAAGCTTGAATCTACGCCATTGTCTGCGCCTGGAAGAGTATTTTCAGTCTGCCTGGGAAATCATTCCTTTTTAACCCCTTTCTTACCAAAGTTCTTTTGTCACTTGCTTATGATTGAATCCCATTTGACTGAATTCGTAAAAATTGTATATAATAAGTATAGCTTATTGAGAATCGTTCCTGGAGGTGGAATTGATGGCACAGGCTAAACGAATCATGGTCAGTCTGCCCGATAGCCTTCTCCAAGAGGTGGATGGGATTGTCCGCCGGGAAACCGGGAACCGTAGTGCATTTATTCGTGAAGCAATGCTTTTATTAATTAAAGAGCGACATTATTGCGAACGGATAAAGAAATGTCGAAACGGCTATGAGAAAATGGGCGAGCTTAATCGCCTGTTTGCCGAAGACGGGTTGGCAGAAGATTCCGAGGAGCTGGAAATTTACGAGAATTATCTGGTGAAAAGGAATTAGTGGCTTTATGATCCGTCGGGGCGACATTTTTTATGCAAATCTAAATCCGGTTCTTGGTTCGGAACAGGGCGGTCTCAGACCGGTGTTAATTATCCAAAATGATATCGGAAATATGTATAGCCCTACTACCATCATTGCCGCCATCACATCCAGGATTAAAAGAGCTAAATTACCTACTCATATCGCTATTAGTGCTATCCGGTACCAGCTGGAAAAAGACTCCGTAATACTTTTGGAGCAGTTAAGAACCGTTGACAAACAACGCTTAAAAGAACGAATTGCCCATCTTGATGAAGAGACGATGGCAAAAGTTGAGGAAGCTTTGATGATCAGTTTAGGTCTAAAAGAACTAAAGTAGAAAGGCCGTTAAAATCGGCTTTTTTGCTTTATGGGACAATAAATACGGGAACTAGCGGCCTGCGGAAACAGCGGATAAAGAATCCGCAAACACTTGACCAAATTGATGTAAAATGGTAATATTTTTTTGTTACGATGCTTTAATTAAACGAGAATGCTTGAGTTTGCAAATTGCATACCGCAGACGGGGATTTTGATGAAAGTTTTACCGATCCATTCCGAACTAGAAATGCTCCAATTAGGAAGACGATTAGGAGAACGGTTACAAACCGGAGATCTCCTTTTTTTGTCAGGCGATTTAGGAGCCGGCAAAACCACTTTGACCAAAGGAATTGCTCAAGGGCTATCGATTTCTGAGGACATTACCAGTCCGACTTTTCAGATTCAAAAAAGTTATCAAGGGCGGTTGCGGCTCAACCATTTTGATCTTTACCGGCTTAAGAATCCGGCTGAAATAGACCCAATCGATCTTGAAGAGCAGCTGGAAGAAGGAATTACGGTGATTGAATGGGGTGATCTGCTGATCAATCGGCGCTATCCCGTTTATTTGGAAATAAAAATCGAATACACCCGGGAATGGAATGAACGTATAGTTTCATTTAATCCAACCGGTTTACGGTATCAAAGTTTGATTGCGGGGCTTATTGAATGTTGACACTTGGTTTTGATACGGCTACTCCTTGGGGAACGTTGGCGTTAGTTGAAGACGATGAGCCGATTTTTGAAATTTCACTCAAAGCCGGAAAAGGGAGTGGCGAATATCTGCTGGCGCTTTTAGATACTTTATTAAAAAAAACCGGTCGAAAAATTGCCGACCTAGATTTGATATCCGTAGGAACGGGTCCGGGCTCTTATACCGGGATCCGGGTAGGATTGGCGGTTGCTCAGGGGTTGGCTGCGGTTCAACAGATTAAAGTATATGGTCTCAGCACCTTACGGATTATTGCCGAAAATGCCCGCTATACTGCAAAATGGATTGCCCCGGTTATGGATGCACGTCATGGCTATGTTTATAGTGCATTGTACCAGAATTGTAACGGCAATTTAATGAGTTGCGACGCTCCCACGAGATTGCTGGCGGAAGAGTTAACAAGGCGTTTAGCCGATTTACCCGATGTAATGCTTTGCGGGGACGGTGCTAAATGTTATACTGATATCTGGAATTCTTATTCCAATCTCCAGATCGCCCCGCTTGAATGGGATCGACCTTCGGGAACAGTTGCAGCTCGTATTGGCGCTAAAGAATTATCTTTACAAAGCGATGCACAAGTAAGCTTCGATTTCTCGCATCTGACCCCTTGTTACTTGCGTAAAGTAGAAGCTGAAGTACATCTAGAGGAGAATTTAAATGCCACTCAAAATCGAATCGATGGGAATCGAGGATCTTGAGGATGTTTTGGAAATTGAAGGCTTATCCTTTGCAACCCCTTGGTCCAGAAATTCATTTCTTTATGAATTACTAGAGAACGAACGGGCTATTTACCTGGTAGCCAGGAATGAATTTAATAAGGTGATCGGGTATATCGGGATGTGGGTGGTCTTCGATGAAGGACATATTACCAATTTAGCCGCTCATCCGCTGTATCGGCGCCAAGGTGTTGGGAAAAAGTTAATGGAACATTTGATTACGGTTGCCCGGGAAAATGATGTCAAAAATCTTACTTTGGAGGTTCGGCGTTCCAACCTATCCGCCCAAGAACTTTATCAGAAGTTTGGTTTTGTGCATATGGGAGTTAGAAGAAAATATTATCTGGACAATAAAGAAGATGCGCTAATTATGTGGAAAGGTCCCATATAAGAAATTTCTGGGACCGCAAATCAATGAAGGACGTGCCGTTTTTGAATCAAGATAAACCATTATTACCAATACTTGCCGGTATTTTAATCGCTTTTTTATTTGGTTTTTCTTTTCTCTTCTCTAAACAATCCCTTAATACAATGGCCCCTATGGAATTGCTCGCGCATCGTTTTACTTTGGCTTCATTGTTATTAATCCTATTAATTGCGGTTAAATTCATTCAGATTCGATGGAATTGGCATTTGTTGTTTGATTTATTGCCATTGGCAGTATTTCAACCATTGTTATATTTTTTGGGGGAGACCTATGGCATCAAATATACCTCAGCCTCAGAGTCAGGGATTATTATTTCTTTGACTCCGGTTGCGGTTACTTTATTGGAAGTTATTTTTTTAAAAGAACGCGTAAAGCTTCAACAGTGGTTTTTGATTATGATGACGGTCTTGGGAGTGGTTCTAATTGTATTGGCTGGTTCCGCTCATGTATTTCAAAGACATCTTTGGGGGATACTTGCACTACTGATAGCGGTAATTGCCGCATCAGTGTTTAACATCCTATCCCGTAAATCCTCCCGTTTCTATACTCCAATCGAGATTACCGTTGTGAGGATGGTTACTGCCGCTGTATTTTTTAATTGCCTCCGCCTGGTAACAATGAGCCCCACCGAACATTATTTTGGCGCTTTTTTGCAACGCGATTCACTGTTTGGCTTGTTATATTTGGGTCTTGCTTGTTCAGTAGGGGCCTTCTTTTTGATGAATTATATGCTCAATAAAATGCCGGCTTTTCAAGTTGCTACTTTTGTTAATTTAACAACCGTAATTTCAGTGATGGCGGGCGTGATTTTTCGCAAAGAAAGCTTCGGCGGCTATCATATTATCGGGACAATTTTAATTTTGGGCGGAGTCGGCGGCTTAAATTTGACGGTATATAAAAGGCCAAACAAATTAAAAATAAAATGATATCTTATTCAAGTAAAATATATTTAATTGAATAGTAGGATAAAAGGATTTTTTGTACAATTATTTAGTAACGATTAATTTCTAAAGGAGTGACAAGATGACTGAAACGACAAACCATACAATGGATCGGGTAGAACAAGATTTATTAAAAATGGGCGCAATGGTTGAAGAAACAATGCGTATGGCTATCCAGGCCTTACGTGATCAAGATGCGGAATTAGCTTTGAAAGTTATTGAACGCGATGATTTGATCGACAATTTGCAAATCGTTATTGAGGAAGAAATTGAAAGAGCCGCATTGAATGCTCCATTAAAAGGCCTTGAACTTCGGCGCGATTTTGCTACGGTTAAAATTGTCACTGATTTAGAACGCATTGGTGATTATGCTTCTAATATTGCCGAAGTAGTTTTAGAATTGAAAAATCAAACGTATATTAAGCCATTGGTACATATACCCCAAATTGCCGCACTGACTATGAGTATGGTCTCCACAGTCTTAAAGGCTTTTGTTGAGAGAAATGCCGATTTGGCAGAGGCTGTATGTAAAAGAGATGATGAAGCCGATGATATGTATGAACAGATCTGTGATGAATTGGTCTCGATCATCAGTCATGATTCCGATCATAATAAAGCCTATCAAGCCTCTCAATTTCTATTAATTGCTGAATGGTTGGAACGGGCTGGCGATCACGCCACCAACATCGGTGAAGAAACGATTCATATCCTTACCGGGAAACGAGTCAAGTATTAAGAAAGCGATTTCTTTTTATGACAACGTATTTCCGGGCATTTAAATAAATTGACAATGATCCTAATCAATCAAATGATTAGGATTTTTTTATTTTGCGGCGACAAAGCCGTGACACTTTAGACATCTTGGATTTAATGATCCCCGAACCCATATCCGTCAGACCTGACCCCCAATAAGTTGAAACATAATCCAGGCCTTTTGAACATACAAATTTAGCAATATGGAGGGCTTTAATTATGAAACGATGGATTTGTCCATTATTGATCGTTATGGGTGGTTTGTTTTTTGGGGGGGTTCCCTTGATGGCCCAGGAGTTACCAAATCCCTCCATAATTACTTGCGAAGATGGGATTGAATTTGTGATTCAAGAAAAAGGTGCAATTCAGACAGGCCATTTTGGGAATTTGAAAGGCGACTATATCATCGTGAACATTAAACAGCGCAGGCTGGTATTTTATCACCAAGGGCAACCGATACGCTCCTATCCGGTGGCTATCGGAGAAACGAAAACTCCAACTCCGATTGGTGAATGGAAAGTGATTCATAAAGGCGGAAAATGGGGTAATGGCTTCGGGGATCGTTGGATTGGCTTGAACGTTCCTTGGGGAATTTATGGCATCCATGGCACCAATAAACCTTGGTTAATCGGATCATATGCCAGTCATGGTTGTATCCGACTTTTTAATAGCCATGTATTGGAATTATATAATCTAGTTAAGCTTGGAACTTCGGTCCACATCATTGGCGATTTACCGAAAGTTGTTCCTCGCAAGGAAGTCGCCCGTAATAATACTGGACGCGATATTATCGCATTTCAATTTGCTTTGCGAAAAGCCGGATTTGATCCGGGTACTGTTGACGGTAGATTCGGAGCCGAAATGGAACAAGCGGTTTTAGGAATGCAATTTTTTTATGGATTAGCGCCTACCGGAAAGCTATCCCTCAATGAACAAATGATCTTGGGATTTCGTTAGTGAAAGGGGTTGCTTCGATTGATTATTATTAAAAAAAGCCGCCTAACAATAATCTTTTTTGTATTTATATTTGGAATTAGCTTTTTGCTTACACTTTTACTCCGCGAACCCCGGGTTAAACTTGGGGAAAACTATATATATTGTAATCCGCGAGCCAAAATCAATTTAAAAAAACATTATCAAATTAATTTATGGGATTATAAATGGCCGATTTCGGAAACCAGTATCAGTTATTCGGAATATTTAAAACGTGCCATTCGTGGGTTTCAAAAATTATATCCCAATGTTGAAGTCAAATTTCAATTATTGGATTTTCTAAGCGGTCCGGCCGAATTAGATCAGGCATTAAAGAGTAATAATGCCCCGGATATTTATTGCTCGGCATTTCGGATTCCTTCCTTTAACTTTGCCAGGCAGATCCCAGTTGGCTTTTATTTGAGTAAGGCAGATTGTTCGATTTATTTACCGAATGCAATCAATAACTCAAAGTATCAAGGGACATTATGCTATTTTCCCCGTTGGATTGCGCCGGGATTTTGGATTGGGAATCAGAGTTTAGTTGAATCTGCGGGTTTATCGATAACAAAAATTCAAAATAATGGCTGGAGTTGGCAAGATTTAAAAGAAACCGGGAAATTAATTGGTAAGGATAAATATTTGTTGGTGGGTAACTTAGGTATAAATGGTCTTTTACCGCAATTAATGGCCAATTCGGGTAAAGATTTCACTTTATCAAAAGTGGATGATATAAAAAAATTAAATCTTTCCATTGATTTTATGGATCAGCTTGTTCAGGCACATTTGATTCCACCGGATTGTGATCAGAAGATGTATGAACGATTTTTAAGGGGCCAAGTAATGTTTTTAGGCGGAATTAGACCGGCTTCCAACCGAATGATTTATAAAAGACTTCGTAATTGCCGGGCGGATTGGCAACCGGTCTTATTACCCATACCAACCCGTGTGCCGGGAGAAAAAACTTTGATTACCGAGGATAGCGTGATTGCAATTTATCGTAATAAAAGAACGAATGGTGACGATCACTTAGCGGTGGCAGTTAAACTGGGACAATTTTTAAGTTGTTATCCGGAAATAACTCCGTGGGAAAATCTGATGGTTTGTCCCGCCAATAAGGCGCTCTTCTATCAATGGATACAAAATCAGGGGCCAAATCGTAATTTATATAATGGGCTGCCCAAATGGGACCGTTTTCATAATTTAAGACCGTTGCCGGTTGAACCATTCAAATTGTATTCAGTCGTAAATGATTTCGTCGCCCAAAAAATATCGGCTGCGGAAGTTAAAATTCAACTAAGCCAGAAATAAAATTATAGTGAGTTCAACAAATCGGTAATCCATATTATCAAAATAGGGTATTTTTATCCCCTATTCCCTATTCCATATCTCCCCCCCCATCAAATATCTCCGATCCAGCGATTGGAGATATTAATTTGTATAATATTATACATGTATAATATTTGACAAGGTATATATTAATTTATATAATAAAAACAAGTATAATATTATAGGAGTTAAGTAATGAATAATTCAGAGTTGTTTTTGTTATGTCTAATTAACCAAAATCCCCGTTATGGATATGAAATAGCTCATTTCCTGGAAGAAAGTAACGCCGGTCTATGGATTAATATCAGTATGCCCTATGTATACAGGCTGCTTAAAAACTTTGAAATGGAAGGCTGGGTGGCGGCAAATCAGGTTGAATCCGGGAACCGGCCCAATAAAAATGTATATCAAATTACGGAGAAAGGGCGAGATGCTTTGTTCTCAGCCATTCAAAAGAATGATTTCGGTACGGACCGTATTTTTTTCGGGATGGATGTAGCGTTGGCCGCGCATACTCTAATTGAAGAAAAGTTGGATTTGATGCCTTTGATAGAGTGGAAAATAAAAAAGTTGAATCAAGAATTAGGCCAATTTAACCTGGAAGGGATTCGCCATTCCGAACTGACCGATGATGAAGTTATGGCAATTTTAATTATGGAACACCGAGTCGGTTTTATAAACTCCGAGCTGGAATGGCTGAAAAAAGTCGAATTAACCTTAAGCAAGAGGAATAATAAGCAGTCATTATCGGTAGAAGATAACTCGAATTGATAATTCACAAATAAATGGAAGGAAAAGAACGGGAATCGTCGAATCATAAAAAATAATTTGCTTTAATCTAGTTGCTTTAACAATCCGTAAGGTAACGGAGGTAATGTGATGGACGGCGAGCGTATTTTGATCGTTGAACCCGATTCCCGATTGGTTGAATTGGCTGTAATAAAACTGTCTAGTTCCGGTTGGCTGGTGGCGGTTGCAAATGACGGCGAGGAAGCATTGGAGAAAATTGTTAATAATCCGCCGAATGTTTTGATCATCAATCCTAATTTACAGAAGAAAGACGGTTATGAGTTATGCGCGGAGTTACAAGAAAATGAAGCCTTGAGAAATATCCCCATAATCATTCTGGCTGATCAAAATTTTGACGAAGCGCGTTTTGACGCCTTAAATCTTCGCCTGTGTGAAATCTTGGCCAAACCGTTTAGTCCCAAGACTTTATTGGGACGGGTCAATGCAATTGCGCTGCGGGCGAAGTTGTTCAAAAAGATGAATCCGTTAACAGAGCTTCCGGGCAGACAATATTTGGAAGAGGAAGTCAAGCAACTTATTCAAAGCGACCAACAATTTGATTTGCTTTTTTGCGATATGAAAGGCTTTCGGACCTATAACAAAGTTTACGGCTTTGCCCAAGGTAATGAAGTTATTAAACAAATGGTTACTATCTTGCAAGAAGAACTCAATAAAATACATAATGCCGAAGGGCAATTGTATCATTTCGGCGGGGATGATTTTTGCATTTTGATTAGACCGGGCTACGCCGACGACTTCAGTAAACGAATCATTGAACGGGTTGATTCAGAAATACCGCAGTTATATCAAGAGAGTGATCGGACCCGGGGCGGCCTGGTGATAACTAACCGCCGGGGACTGGTGGAACAGTCGCCCATTATGACGATAGCAATCGCATTGGTCAGTAACTGTTCGCGTAAGATTAGCAATTGGCTGGAAGCTGAAACGATTGGGATTGAAATGCTGAAATATACCAAATCGATGCCTGGGAGCCAATTTGCGAAGGATCGCCGAAACTCATAAGTTTTTAATACCGGGATAAAATATTAGTGGATGTGGAGCATGCCTGGAAAGCCAACTTCAATACGGACCATTAAACAGACGCTTTCCGAAAAGAAATTTGCCCCTCGCAAGAGTCTTGGGCAAAATTTTTTAACGGACGAGAATATTATCAACAAAATCGGCCGCGCTGGTAATTTGGCAGCCGATGATTTGGTCTTGGAAGTGGGTCCGGGTCTGGGCGCCCTTACCGAGAATTTGCTCAAATCAGTTGCTCAAGTGGTAGCCGTAGAATATGACCGGGGTTTGTGTTCGATATTGAATGAAAGATTAGCCGATTTCAAGAATTTGCTCCTGCTTAATCAAGATATCTTGGCCCTGGATATACCCCAGACACTAAAAAACTATTCGAGCGCTGCTTATCATTTTAAAGTTTTGGCTAATCTGCCGTATTACATCACTACTCCAGTAATTTTTAAACTGATTGAATCAGGACTTCCCTGGGAGTTGATGGTTTTCTTAGTTCAAAATGAAGTGGCCGAGCGGCTGGTTGCCAGCCCTGCCGCCAAAGAATATGGGGCTTTAACCGTAATGATCGGATTTTTGGGTACGGTTGAAAAAATCGGCTTTGTTCCCAAAACGGTTTTTTATCCCGCGCCCAAAGTGGACTCGGCAATTGTCAGAATTACGTTTAATAAACAACGAGAGCGGCTTGAACTTTATCCTTATTTGCGTCAGGTTGTTCAAGCGGCATTTGGTCAACGACGTAAGACCATCTTGAATGCTTTGACTTCTTTGGAACCGTTTTTTAGTCATAAGAGTATATTGACAGACCGGCTATGGGGGCTTGGAATTGATCCCCAGCGGCGAGGAGAGACATTATCGCTTGAGGAGTTTCTCGGCATAGCTAAAGAACTACAATCTGCAATTACTAAAAAGGTGTAATCATGGTATTTATCAGCCCAACGAAGGGACGGCTTTCATTTGACCAGGTTTTTAGGGATATAGTCGAATATATCCATACCGATTCGAAATTTAAATATAAATTAATCGTGGGGACTGACTCGCAGCTTCGGGAGGAAGTTTGTTATGTAACTGCCATTATTATTTTAAGGGCAGGCAAGGGCGGTCGTTTTTATTATGTTAAAGAACGTGAAAAGAATAAGCTTGGCTTAAAACAACGAATTTTTTACGAAACATCTAAAAGTTTAAGTGTGGCGGCGAAATTGGCCGAAAAGATGACTATTAGCGGTTTAGCAAACTTGGATATTGAAATTCATCTGGACGTTGGGGAACAGGGACAAACCAAAGAAATTATTCGGGAAGTTGTCGGAATGGTCGTAGGTAGCGGATTTGACGCTAGAATCAAGCCGGACTCCTATGGCGCATCGAAAGTTGCTGATAAATATACAAAATAACGAGAAAATGTATTGACAAACAGGCTCATCTTCCAGTATAATATTTAATTTGACAATTGTGGACAACCGTGTTATAATAAGATTCGATATAGTAAAGGAAGGTGAACTCTTTGAGGGAGGTTGGAATTTTAGATCGGATTCGCGAAGATTTAAACGTATTCGTAGGGAAACCTATTAGAATAAGAGCCAACCGCGGCAGGAAAAGGGTTTTTGAGGTTGATGGAATTCTTGAACAAACCTATCCGAAAGTCTTCGTTATCAGTTTTAAAGAACGTCAAGTCGAAAGAAGAATATCATACAGTTATGCCGATTTATTAACCCAAGCGGTGGAGTTGTCAGTAGGAAATGACCGTATCGGGACATTAAATGAAATTGCAACCGGTTAAATCGGGCCCGTCATTGACGGGCTTTTTTTCTGGGCATTATTAAGTGAAATATTCGATAGGCGAAGCAGGGAAGAAACGCCCTAATAGAGAAATGATATTTTCCTTAAGCCGAACATATGCCATTTCAGGGTAGACGTATTTTACTAGGCCATATTTGCCATATTTTCGGCGCCGGCTGGTCTCATCAAGGTCTAAAGCGCTACCGGGAAACCGCTCGCTAATGATTTTTTTGGCGCTGCCGGTAAAACGATGACTGATAAGTTCAAAGGTCATATCGGCCGGGATATTTTTTAATGATTGCGACAACTGGCGGAAGAGATCGGCATATCCCTCTTCATAACCCGGATAAATAAAAAGTGGGGCGATGATAAAGCCTAAAGGATAACCGGCCGCTGCAATTTTATTGGCCGCCTGGATCCTTTCTTGGAGGGAAGCGGTATTATGTTCAAATTTATGGATGATTTCGGCGGAATTTAAACTAAAGCGGAATCGGGTATGTCCTAGATGTTTTAATTGCAATAATGATTCTACATTGGTAAATTTAGTGACTGTCCGCATCCGGGCATTTTCCAAAGTGCCGAAAAATTCGATTGATTTTGCTAAAGCGCCGGTGATGTGTTCCACCGATAATGGGTCCGAGGCGCTGGCTGCTTCAAAGACGGTAATATCGGAATTTGCCGAAGCAACTTCTTTGATTTTGGCGAAGATTTCATCGATGTTTACATAAACTTTAATATACGGCTTTTTTCCCATATGGGTTTGCAGGTAACAGTATTGACATTTTCCCGGACACCCGCTGGCAAAGGAAAATTCAAAATCAGCGGATGGTTTGCAGGAATCAAAATGAATATTTTTTTTAACTCCCACGACTAAAGTTTGTTTACCCTCAAGAAAACTTTGTTGGGGACCTTTCCCCGGAATACCGGTAACCCGGTTGGTTGAATTAAGCATTTGAATCTCTGCTTCAGTACCGGCTAATCGGTTTAAGATTTCATTTCCCAGCGGATAATCTAGGGCTGCCGTTTCAAAGAAAACTCTTTTGGGTTGAAATAGTTTCATGATCCTTCCCCTTTGTTGGGATATATTTTATTATTATGTTCTCCCGGATGGCGGAAATATACTTCATTTCGGCCGACTTTATTTCAGTAAGCTGACTAAACTATATAAAGAATAGAAAAATATATTTTCATTACTCAGATGGAGGAAGATGGATGGAAGCTTGGCAAAAAAAGGCAGAGCTCGCTTTGTCAGAAATTAGGCCACAATTTCAAGTTTTAATGTCGGAATTAACAACTTTTAAAATTGGCGGGCCATTGGATATGTTGGTAGAACCGCGGGACATTAAAGAATTGGGAAGCGTGCTTCAATTTTGCAGAGATGAAAAATTAGCTTGGATGGTTCTGGGATTGGGTTCAAATCTGCTGGTGAGGGATAAAGGAATTCGCGGAGTGGGTATCCGATTGGCCGGAGAATTTGAGTCTTGTGAAATTAATGAAGGTAGAGTATATGCCGGCGCCGGGATGAAATTGGCCGACTTGGCCAAGCAGACAGCCGGTCAAGGGTTATCCGGTTTGGAGTTTGCGTGCGGCATCCCGGGGACGGTAGGCGGCGCAGTTTATATGAATGCCGGAGCCTATGACGGAGAGATGGCCGGTGTATTGGAAAAAGTGCAATCCTTTGATGCGGATCAAGGTTCGGTTTGGTATGATCAGCCGGATTTGAATATGGGATATCGTTTGAGCAGGTTTCAAAAGAGCTCACAAGTTATTACAGCTGTTTGCTTGGATTTGAAACCAACCGAAAAAGAAAGCGCTGAAGCCAAGATTGCCCAATTGACATGTCAACGCGAGAGTAAGCAACCCTTGGAGATGCCTAGTGCCGGGAGCGTCTTCCGGCGCCCTGCCGGATATTATGTAGGACCCTTGATCGAGCAAGCCGGGTTAAAAGGGTTTACTATTGGGGGCGCCCAGGTATCTACAAAACACGCAGGTTTTATCGTAAATGTCGGAGGCGCTACATCCCAAGATGTTTTAGAGCTGATTCGATATATTCAAAAAGATGTGAAGCAGAAGTTCGAGGTCGAGTTAATCCCGGAGATTAAAATCATAGGGGAGGAATAATTGCTCCATGATATTTTTCTGAATAAGGTAACCTGAGGGAATTTATTCCAATAATATTAACCGCCGGATCACGCAGGATCTACTCCTGAGGCGTCGAAATTATGAGACGAAAGAAATTCATAGATAGGAAGGTCTACCCATGGTACGTTTGCACCGCCTGATATTGGGTTTTTTAGTTTTCTGCCTAATTGCGAGTGCAGCGGTATTTGCTGATAGCAGTGAGCAGAATAATTCCCAGTTGTTAACCCAAATACCGCCGCTAACCCCGAATCTATCCGGTAGTGAGCAGCAATTACTGCCGAAAAATTTTGATGTTTGGTCTTGCGATTGGGCTCCCGATAGTAAGGCTTTGATCTTTTCCGGTAAAATGCAGGGTGAGGATAGCTCAAAAATGCGTATTTGGTATTGGTCTTTGGACCCGGTAAGTGAACCGGCTCCTTTAACCAATACCGATCAATTTATTGATTTTTCACCGCGCTGGTCGCCGAGTGGTACTAAAATCGTGATGTCCCGTCGCAGTTTTCAACTGAAATTCACTAATTCAAATACCAACTCCACGATTTGGCTAAAAGAACTTCCGGGTGGAGCGGGAAAGCAATTGAGTTCAGGAACGGAAGATCGGGATCCTTTTTGGTCACCCGATGGAACTCAGTTGGTTTTCAGTCGCGGTCAGGGACCTTATCGTGGTCAGCTGTATATCGTTCGTATCACGGATGGGGTTACCAGATTGTTAGCCGGTCAAGAGGGAGAATTGCTGATGTCGCCATGGTGGGGCAGGGACGGGAATATTTATTATACGAAATTGACACCCGTTCCGAAGACAGTTGTCGTATCGGGCCAGAATTATCAAGTAATGGATTTCGGAAAGGGGAGTATTTGGTCGATCAATCCGGTCACCAATATGAGTAGTCCGGTGATTAAAGATGAGTTTGATAACCGATTGCCGTCTTTATCGCCCGATGGTCAAAAATTAGCATTTGTTTCAAACCGGATTGCCACCAAAGACGGTAATGGCAAGTTCGACCGCGGCAGCCTGTTTATTAAAAAAATAAGTACCGGTGAGATTTATTTTGTTACCAGTAAGGTAGGATTAAACGGCGGCTCGCTCAGCTGGAGCCCGGACGGGAAAAAGTTGGCTTTTTTTACTTTTCGAAGTATCCGGCCGGCGATTTGGGTTATAAATATGCCGTGATCCGATTTAGCGATTTAATTATTTCAAAATATAGGTGAAACAGTGAAGAATAAAACCGGCTTGCTTTCTTAGCCGGTTTTCTGCTTTACGGCAGTAAAGGTGAACTCCCGGGACTTTGGAATATTAATTAGGGGAAAGTCAAAACTATGGCTTATATGTTTTGAAATAAAATTATGATATCAGGCAACTATCAGTATTGTATTGGGATCGAGGAGGAAAATAGTGATTGTCAGCGAAATTATTTATAGAAGCAATGAGAACCATCGGCTTTTATTTCTGGGTGATGTACAAATGGCAAAAAATGTAAGCGTTGTTTTATGAATACCTAGAATCAAATCTAAGAAGATTTGAAGGTGTTGACTTCGATATGAGGTGAAAGATTTGTTTCAACCGATACAATCTAGTACGGTGGTACAGCAGATTATTGATAAAATCAGCCAGTCTTTAATTAATGGAGAATTAAAACCAGGCGATAGACTACCGCCGGAGCCCGAATTAGCCGCACAACTTGGCGTCAGTCGAACCTCGCTTCGGGAGGCCCTAAAGACTTTGGGCGGTCTGGGTGTATTGGTGGCCCGCAAACGAGGCGGTACCTTCATCGCTACTTCCGGCTCTCAGTCAATGATTGATCCGTTGATCTTTAATTTAATCATTGAAAAGGGATCAAAAGAGGATTTATTTGAACTACGGGTGATGCTTGAGGTGGATGCTATTGAATTAGTGATAAAAAAGGCCACAATTGAGGATTTAAACCAACTTGAACTGGAACTGGTTAATTATGAAAAGATGATCCCCAGTAATAATGTGGAATTATTGGCGGAATTGGATCTCCAATTTCATCTGCAGTTATTGAAGATCACCAAAAACTCCTCATTTATTCGGATTAGCCAAGTAGTTATGCAACTTTATGCCAATCCCATCAAAAAGACCTTGCGGATGATTGGCCCGAAGCAAGTATTGGCCAATCACCGGGCTTTATTTCAAGCCATCTCCGATCGCGATCTTTTAAGGGCCAAAGATCATGTAGTCAAGTCTTTTGAGAGTTCCAAACAATTTTTATAATCAATTATATTTGGAAATATCATAACGGCAGCTGGGATTCCAGAAAATCCATTCTTTAACTCCGGCATCTTTGACTGCTTGGATTTGTTTTTGGATTTGGTTTCGGCCGTAATGATTACCCAAACTAAAGTCCTGAAGCCAGGGCCGAAGTTGGGTAGTGGTATTGCCCAATTTCTCCAGGCGCTTTTTGGCATCGCTGACTCCATGGAATACGGTTTCATAGGGATTGAGGTCGGGATTTCTTAAACCAAATGTTCCTAAAGCATAATGGGATGGGTAGACCATTGGACAGACGACATCGACACTGGTGACGATTTTCTCAAACTTTTGTCCAATACCCATGTCATCTGTGGTCGAGGTTGTTAAACCGAAAATATCGGCGGATATGGGTACGTGATAGTCTTTTAGTCTAAATCGGGCATAATCAAGAAATTCTTTAATTACATCCTGACGCAACTTACCGCTACTATAAGGGTAAACGCAACGTTTGAGGTCACCGTCGCTGGTAAAGCGGACATAGTCGAATTGGATCTCTTGAAAGCCTAATCCAATCGCTTCTTTGGCAATGTCTACAATGTAATCCCAGACTTGGCGGTTATTGGGGTCAACCCAATTCAAGCCTCTGCGGTCCTTCCAAAGACCGCCGTTAATATCTCTGACAGCCCAGTCCGGTCGTTTTCCGGCTAAAAAGGGATCTTTAAAAACTACAATCCGGGCAATCGGATAAATTTGGTGTTCGCGGAGGAGAGCGATCATTTTGGCGGGATTGGAGATTTTATTGAGCGAGGCGCCCTCCTCATTGACCAAAGGGACTTTGGAACGGTAACTCAGAGTACCGGTATCGTCTTTTACATCAATTACCAGGGCATTGAATTCGGTTTTATCGATGAAATCCACCAGTTGGGGAAACCATTTGGAGGAACCGGCCATCCAGCCGGTGGTGTAAATCCCTTTAATAACACTGGGTTTGTGCCACGACTCTTTTTCCACATTGGTTGATGGAGGCGACTGAGCTTGTTGTTCTAGTAGCCCGGTTTGCAGAAGAGCTTTGGCCGGAATATCTTCGGCAATTGGATTGATATCGACGTCGGCAGGAGTAGAAACGGTCAGACATAAAAAGGCGATCAGTAAAATAAATGGTAATGAAAATAATGTAAGGATTCGTTTTAGCATGGGGTCCATCCTCTGAAGATTTTTACCGATGAGTTCGTCGTGACTCACGGTATCCCTCTGTTAACATGAAGGTAAATGAAGGATTGACGATGGATGGCAGCAAACAAAGTAGAGTGGTAGGCTAATTTGCGGTCATAAAAAATTGATCCTCATTTTAGAAAGGGCTTGATAAACTGAAAAAAATTCTAATTGTTTATGCCAATAGTGGGGCGGGGCACCGCCGGGCGGCAGAGGCATTATTTGCGGTAGCGGAGAAAAATTTTCCGTCGGTTCAGGTAAAGCTGCTGGATGTTTTAGACTATACCAGCGCGGCTTTTAGAAGAAGTTATCCGGCAACTTATTTATTTATGGTCAATCATTGTCCGAAATTGTGGGGCTTCTGTTTTTATTTGTTGGACAACCGGCAAGTTGATAAGATAGCCCGAGTTTTCCGGCGCAAAACAAATTCTGTTCATGGGCAACCATTTATGAAGTTTTTATTGGAAGAGGACCCGGATTTAATTTTGACGACCCATTTTCTCCCCAATGAATTAATCTCTTGCCTTAAAAAACGCCATAAATTTCAAGCTCCTTTGATTACTTGTATCACAGACTATTATCCTCATGCCTGGTGGCGGGATAGCGGGGTGGATTTATATATTGCGCCAAATCAGGATTTGGTGCCGCAATTATTGAGGTTGGGAATTGCGGAAACAAACATCGCTACGCTGGGGATTCCTATTCATCCCAATTTTGCGGTGAGCATTGAACAAACGATTATTCGCTGGAAATTGGGGCTTGTTGAAGACCAATTCACGGTTCTTATTACAAGTGGCGGGTTTGGCGTTGGGCCGATTAGAAAACTAGTCGCCCATCTCAATCGGATCTCCACTCCTTTACAGTTTGTGGTAATCTGCGGTAATAATTTAAAGTTACAAGATGAATTGATTGCAGTAACCAAAAAAACGATTCATAGTATCCGGATATTCGGTTTTGTGCAGAACATGCAAGAGTTCATGGCTGTCAGCGATTTAATGATTTCCAAATCGGGCGGTTTGACTTCAACCGAAGCAATGGCTAAGGGGTTGCCGCTTATTGCATTACGACCGATCCCGGGTCAAGAATCCAGTAATTGCGCATTTTTATTGAAACAAAAGGCGGGTATCCGAGTAAAGAATGAACGGCAGGCCTGCAATGCAGTTGAGGATTTGTTGCATAATCCCGATAAATTACAGGAATTGCGCCGCAATATGACCCGGATTGGTCGGCCCCATGCGGCTGAAGAGATTATCAGTTATGTTAAAAAGTTTTTTAAAATCGATGAAGCGGGCTAACAAGTCTTAGAATATATTTACTAAGTTAAACCTTTCCCGCTCCGGGATGTGTTGAATAAAGTGACGTAGAGTATCTAATTCCATCAATGCTTCAGAGTAGTTTTTACTTTGAATTGCTTTAGCGGAGCGGATTAAAGCTTGATCAATCGAATCAATCTCCCGGTGAATGATCAACATGCCCCATAAAAGTTTGGTTTTTTGCCATCGGGTTTTAATTTGGCTGATTTTGATCGAAGTCGGCCGCCATTGATGTTGATTCAAAGTAGTGGTAGCCTGCTGAATGGAATGCTCAAATTGATCGGCGGTAGTTTGGATGTGATATTGCAGCAGTAGTGCCAGCCCGATAAAGAGAACCATCCCGGCTATTGAGATAAGCCATGTTTTCATGAAGATTTTCGCTTTGCTTCTTTCGGTTGAATAAATAATTTACCGGATGAATCCAGGCTTGCCAGTAAGACTTGTTTCCAATTCGACAGTCCAAATTTGGCTAATTCATTTTTTAACCAATCCTCGCTCAGACGGGATTGCCGTAGATGATTGCGCTGAAGAGCGCCATCAATGATCAGGGTAGTGGGCAACCCTTCATAAGAAGTAGTAATTTTTAAATCTTGCGGATTGACCGGCCTTTTTTGAGATTTGGGAATAACCGACAATTTGCCGCTGGTCTCCAAAATGGCGTACTCCACATCGGAGATGTTGGGAATATTTTTCAGGCGTAGCTGCTCTAGCAAGTCGTTAATATTATAACGTAACTTGGCCAATTCGAATTGCTGGATATGGCCGTTTTCAATCAGGATACTGGGCCCGCCGCAAATAATCCGGCGGGCGGCAGCGCTTTTGAGCGAAATTAATGAAAGAGTTACTTGGATTAACAATAAGGTTAGAATAGGGATAATCCCGTTTAGCAGCGGTATGTCGGTATCTTGCATGGGAACTGCTGCCAACTCGGAGATGAGAATGGTGATGACCAGCTCATAGGGCTGCAGCTGGCCGATTTGGTGTTTACCCATGATTCTTACGATGATTACGACTAATAAGTATAAAATTGCGGCTCGCACTGGTAAAATTAACATTTTGATTGTCACCCCGCTTCATTTTTTACGAAGCTGGAAAGGATTATACTCAGGAGCGCCTTTTAAAATGGTAGAAGAAAGTGGAATCATTGGCAGGATTTCGATTGAAAAGAACGAATTCAAAAAGAATATTTTCTATTAAATAACCTCGTTTTTATTTTGCGTCTTCATTTACCACGCATCCGGCAAGTAACTTCAAATTCCTTTAAAATTAAGGACTTGCCGGTATTTTTAACTCATATATAACTCTCGATGCCAAACTCAGCAGCTATTTTTCGCCTTAATCCATCGATAGTGAATTCATGCAATCAAGTATTGACTAAGTATTGATTGGGTGCATTATTGCATAGAATACCAATATTGCAATTCGAGGAGGGGGTTGACAATGAAAACGCTTGAATTGGTTAAACAATCGGCAAAGTTGGCTATTCAACCTTTAGGGTTTACTATGGCGAATGGAGGATTTGATATTGAGAAATAATGAATTGGTAATTGATTTTGTTTAGCGGAACGTTATAATTTCCGTTGCTTTTAACTGATGTTTACCAGGATTTTTAAAGTCGTCATTGAAATTAAGCTTTGGATAGACCGCGATTTTTATAGATAGGAAGTGAGACGCTTGAGAAGGCGTAAGAATCTGAAAATTCTTTGGTTGCTGCTGTTACTTTGTTCCAGTGTGGTGTGGGCTTCCAAACCAACTTTAGGCTTGATTCAACCCGGCGAATATCCTTTGGTTGCGATTACCAATCATATTCCGGCCATTTATAAAAAGCCGCAAGATAGTTGGGATTCGATGCAAAAAATTAAACTGGAGGTCGGTAATTTAGGCCAGTTTAGAGATATACCCAAATTGGGACTCAAAAATCCTTTCGTCGGAATGATCGAGCTTGGTGACAAACCCAACCAAAAATTCGGAGTGATTGTGGATATTGTGGGAGAAGAGAAAAGACTTTATGTGGATACTGACGGCGATGGCAGTTTTGCCGGTGAATCTTGGGTCCCGCTGATTAATGAGTGGTATGGAAGTCAGAATTATTGGATCATCGCCCCGGAACCTATCAAATTGATGGTGAGTTATCTGTCAAGACCTGAACAACGATATCCACTGGAAATATCCGTTTTTGGAGCCCTGATCGAGGCGGGAACCATTCCTAAAATGCAGCCTTTTTTAATGATTGAGGTTCGTACTTGGTTTTTAGCCAAAGTCAATGAGGATGGCGCTGAAAAACTTATCGCTATTATTGATCATAATAATAATGGCCGTTTTAACGACAAGGACGATCAATTATTAATTGATTATAACAATGATAGTTCGTTTTCTCCCGATGAGGTTGTGACTCATCCCCAAAAGACCGCTTTGAAAAGCGGCAGTCAAAAATTAGTTTTTTCGTGGGATGTCTATCCGAATACATTACGAATCGGGAGGAAGAACTAATGAGGCTGAAACAGAATATACTCTGGCTGGTTATGGCATTAGTGATGTTACCGGCACCTTATTCCGTAGAAGCAAAACCTCCGGAGACCTTTAAAAAAACTGTTTTGGCCAACGGCTTAACCTTGATGTATAAGGTCATGAAGAATGAGCCGATGATTTCGATGTACGCGGTAATTCCGGTGGGAATGAACCTGGAAAAGCAGAAGGGTATGGCGCATCTTTTGGAACACTTGGTTTTCCGCGGCGGATCCGGCTATACATTTAACGATATCCTGGAAGCAACCAGCCGTCAGGGCGGCCAGTTTAACGGATTTACCTCGTTTTATACTACAGTATTCAATTTTGTAGTGCCAAAAGATAAATTTGACAATGCTTTTGGCATTTTCAACGGCTCGATTTGGCAAACCAACCTTTCGGAGATTAATGTTGCTTTAGAACGAAAAATTGTTATGCATGAGTTGGATATGGATTATGGGATGCGGATTCCGTACTACCCGATTTTTCACTATTTCTATGCCGAGAATTTCTATAGCAAGGATACGGTTGATGCCATGACGGCTCAGGGTATCAAAGATTTTTACCAGACCTATTATCAACCGAGTAATGTAACGTATGTTATTGCCGGCGATTTCGATCCCAAGGCGGTTATCGCGCAATTGGAAACGGTTCAAAACGGTTATGGCAAAAAAGAAGTTCCCAAGTCTGTTTTAAATGAATTTGCTTTGCCTCAGCGCGATGTAGTGGAAGAACGAAATATTTATCCTTTTTCTTATCAGGTTTTACTGGCTTATCAATTTAGCGGATTATCTCCGGAAGATCGTATGGTTTTAAAGATATTTTCTTATCTATACGGTCAGGATTATAAGGTTGATTATCAAAGAAATGAAACCAAAACTTATAATGTGGTCGATCGAACTCTCGGTAATACGGATTATTTCGGTATTTATTATTTGGAGCGTAAAGAGCCGTATTCCGATGCCGCTATTAATGAGGTGAAAGTCAATCTATTGAAATATATCCGGCAATTCAAAAAGATTGATTTAAAGAAAGTGCGAAAAGATTTCGTGCGTTCAGTTGAGTTGGAAAGGGCGAGTAGTAATCAATCGGCTGTTGATGCAGTCGATTATGAAGTCCAGCGGTTAACGGATCCCGACAACATCACTGTGGATTCTTTGGAAGTGCTTAAGAAAATTGACAATCGAGATTTGGAGCGAGTTATTGATCGATATTTGTCAGGGCCTCCGACAACATGGATAGTAGTAAAAGATAATGGGGCAGGAGGTAAATAGAATATGGATAGAATGCGATTAAACATTTGGGCTGTTTTGTTGATTGGAATCATCATGTCGGTAGTATGGACGAATGGTATGGCTGTAGCAGACGGTCCGAAATCAGTCGATCGTTCGACTCGTATCGAACGTACCACAGTTAACGGGATGAATATTCTTTTACAGAAGAATAGTTCCAATATTGTCCAGGTTACGCTCCTTTTGAAGTCCGGCAGCGGGATTGAGCCGGCGGACAAAAAAGGAATCTCCTATATTATGAATAATATCGTATATTGGCTACTAAACGATTCTAAGGTGGGTTCGGTTGATGTGACCACGCAACCGGATTATACTTTGATCAGTTTAACTACTCTGCCGCAGGATCTTAAACTTACGTTGGACCGGATCAAATATTTACTGAGCGAACCGATTTATAGTTATGATTTAGTAGTTGATTTACGGGAATGGCTGGGTACCAATTTAAAGGCGGTGCAAGCGGAGGCCATGGCCTATTCTGATTTTTCCAGAGAGTTTTATGGACCGGGGCATCCCTACGATGATTGGCCGGCTCCCAAGACCGTCACTGCGATTACCGGACCTGATGTTTATAAATGGTATCGCCAAACCTATCAGCCGGGGAATGCCATTTTATCGATATCCGGCGGGGCCGGCCAGAGTATTCCGGTTTTGGAAAAGTTCTTTTCCAATATGAAAAATGAGATAGTGGACCGTCATTTGATCATTCAACCGGTGTTGTTAAGCCAAGATAAAAAGCTTCAGCAGGAGAACCATAACGACCGGGCAACCTCTTTTTGCATGGGTTTCTCCGCTCCGAAAATGCAGGATCCCGATTATCCCGCATTCCGGGTTTTGGCTTATTATCTTGAAGAATACCAGCATTATTTTGAAGAGTTACGCGTTAAAGAAGGGCTATTTTATGCCGCTTCAGTGTATTACAATTATTTGGAGAAACCCAAAGCTCCGAACATCGCTTTTATAACCATGACCGATCCGGATTCTTTGAAAACATTGGAGGATCGGACATTAAAGGTGGTTCACCAGTTGGCTGCCCAGGGAATAGAGCAAAGTGATATCGATAAAGTCATCAAAGCCATAAAGATTGAGAATGAGGCTAAGAAAGCCAGCGGGAAGGGGCTAGCCACACAAAATGCCCTAAGCCAGTTTTTACAGACCCAACTGGTTTACGATGATACTTTACTCCCCAAATTAGAACAGGTAAAAACAGCGGATATTCAACGAGTTGCTGCCAAGTACCTCCAGCATTATGTGGAGATATCTTATGTACCGAAGAAAATTGAGCCACCCTTCTGATTTTTATCAATGAAAATTTTTTGATATTGGCTCAAAACAGTGAGAGAAAAGTAAGTGATTTTTGAGTTCGAGTATTGACATTATTGTTTAACTATATTAATATTTATGTAGGTTTTAGGTTTTTTTAAAAGGAGATATTAATATGGCTTTGGATGTTTTTGAGAAGTCTAGTAAACTCTTTTGTCAGGCTATTATCTATCGGGTGGTAAAACCATCGCTGGAGGGACTGGCGAAAGAACAATTAACCGAGGTTCAATTGTCATGTATTAAATATGCTGCTTTTCACTCCGAACCTTCAGTGGGTGAGATCGCAAATGGTCTGGCTATTAGTAATGCGGCTTCGGCCAAACTAATCGACCGTTTAGTTCGTAAAAAACTATTGACTCGAGAAGAGGACACTCAGGATCGCCGGGTTTTAAAAATAGCCCTGACTTCCAGAGGGCACGAACTGCTTGATGATATCGAAAGTATTGAAAGGGCTCAGTTTAATGCGATTTTAGCGCGGATGTCAAGTGCGGAGATTCAAGCCTTGGAAACCGGCTTAACCGCTTTTTTAAAAGCCGCTTTGGAATCTCCGGAACAGGTTGAGGAAATTTGTCTTCATTGCGGCTGGCGTCATATTATTAATTGCCCTGGAAACTTACGGTTCAAAGAGTTGACGGGGAATGACAAGCAGCCGGTCTAAAATATTTTGATATTCCGATTAACTCTATTTACTAGTAATCAGGCTCAATAATATCGAAAAAGGTGGCAATGATACCTTTTCGAGGATAATATTTTTTCGAAAAGCTGGAATCAAAATCAAGCGGCTCATTGGATGAACGCTTGATTTTTGTTTTGTCAAAAAACGATGGGCGGGAGTATCGTGCTAAAAATTAAATATCAGTTTGGATTTCAGATGCTGTATAATTAGAAAAAGCAAATTCACAACTAAGGATGGGTGGATGATAGATGGGAACGATTATTAATGTGGTTGCGATTTTAATTGGCGGGACAATTGGCTTGTTGTTCCGAAAGCGTTTCCCGGAACGGATTTCGGAAACGGCATTACAAGTAATGGGTTTGTTTACATTAATGATCGGGATTGAAATGGCGCTTCAGGGCAAAGAGATGATCCTGGTCTTAATAAGCCTGGCTTTGGGGGCGATGATTGGCGAGTGGATTAATATTGAAGGCCGATTGGATCAGCTTGGTCTATGGATCGAGAAGCGGCTGAAGGTTAAAGCCGGAAGTCCGGCAAAAGCATTTATTTATGCCAGTTTGGTATTTTGTGTGGGCTCAATGGCCATTGTCGGGAGTATTACCGACGGCGTCAAAGGCGATTATTCCATTCTTTTTACCAAAGCAATGATGGATGGGATTATTTCCATTCCTTTTGCAGCCGGTATGGGGTTCGGGGTACTGGGATCGGCCCTTTCAATTTTATTGTATCAAGGAAGTCTGACACTACTCGCCAGGTTATTACAGCCAATTTTCAATCCGAACGTGGTAAGGGAGTTAACCTCTGTCGGCGGGGTTATTGTAATGGGAATCGGCATTAATATCCTTGGTATCAAGAAAATTCGGGTCGGTAATTTCTTACCGGCATTGATAGTGATTGTGATAATTTTAGCGGTTAAAAGCTCACTTTAGGGCCTTATTTTTGTTTACAATACTTTAACATAAAATTCTTAAATGCAAAAAAATGAGCTTTAAACATACGATTTAAAAAAATGGGCTTGTGCTGGTGCTATATAAGATATTGCATTTGCGCAAGCTTTTTGATACTATAGAATGGGCAAAAAGTTGGAATATTATTTCGTGGGGACGGGGTTTTGGAAAACTTTTTGGTTTCATTTTTATTATTAACTTCCTGGTTTAAAGAGTATTTTTATTTTGGGGTGGTCTTTCTTGACATAGCCCCGCCCGGTTAAACCCATAGGAGGTGAATGGCCGACAAAATGTTTTACGGATTTCCATTTACAGGTAATTGCTGACATTAGGTATTGTTGAAAACAATGTCACTTTGCCCGCTACTTTGGGGATCTGCTATTTTAATAAATAAAAGGAAGGAATACAGAAATGTCACATTTAAATCTTCAACCATTTGAATTTTGGTCTTTATGGGTGGTATTTGCAATTTCTCTATTGGGTTTAGCTTATGCTATGTTCCTTCGCGGTCAGGTTATGGCCAAAGATAAAGGCGATTCCAAAATGCAAGAAGTTTGGAATGCTATTCGCGAGGGCGCTGACGCTTATCTGGGTCGGCAATTGAAGACTATTCTGCCTTTGATCATTGTATTGGCAGCGGTACTCTTCCTTTCAGTTTATGTCGCTCCGCCGAGCGCTGAAGCAGCCGAACGTTTTCCCGGCGCTACTCCTGCTCAATTAAAGTTATATATCGGTATCGGCCGCATGATTGCCTTTATCATGGGCGCTTTCTTCTCCTTGATCGTCGGCCAATTCGGAATGCGGATGGCTGTTCAAGGGAACGTGCGCGTTTCTGCCGCCGCCCGTCACAGCTTCTCTGAAGCGTTAAAAATTGCTTACCGTTCCGGAACAATCACCGGTATGCTTACCGATGGTTTGGGATTGTTTGGCGGTACCATTATTTTCATGTATTTCGGTATGGCTGCTCCCGATGCATTATTAGGCTTCGGTTTCGGCGGTACTTTACTGGCTCTGTTCATGAGGGTCGGCGGTGGTATCTATACCAAAGCCGCTGATGTCGGTGCTGACCTGGTTGGTAAGGTTGAAGCCGGTATTCCGGAGGATGATCCCCGTAATGCCGCAGTTATTGCAGACTTAGTCGGTGACAATGTTGGGGATTGCGCCGGTATGGCTGCCGATATTTTTGAATCGTATGAAGTAACTATCGTTTCCGGTTTAATCCTGGGTGTGGCCTTGGTTTCCATCACTCACGAGATTAAGTGGATCATTTTCCCGTTACTGGTTCGCGGTATTGGAGTGCTCTCCTCAATTGTTGGTACTTACCTGGTAAAGGGTAAAGATGATGGTACCGGTGATGCGATGGCCTCGATTAATAAAGGCTTTTATTCATCGGCAATTATTTCATTAATCGCCTTTGCGTTGCTGGCTCATTTCTATATGCATGAATGGCGCGCGTTTTGGTCTGTAGGCGTTGGTATTGCCTTGGCCTTGGCCTTGGATGAATTGACCAAATTCTTCACCGACACTCACTATTCGCCGGTTAAGGAAATTGCCGGAGCTACCAAGACTGGTTCCGCAACCTTGATTTTACGGGGTTTGGTTGTTGGTTTTGAAGCGGCAGTTTGGCAGACTATCGTTATTGCAGTTACTATTTTAGCTGCTGTTATAATTTATTGGGGTATGGATACCATTTATGTTCTTTATGGTGTAGCTATGACTGGTATCGGTATGTTGACCCTTACCGGTAACAACGTGGCAATGGACTCCTTTGGTCCGATCGCCGACAATGCCAATGGAATCGGTGAAATGGCCGGTTTGGATGACAAAGCCCGTCAAATCATGGCTGACCTTGATGCGGTTGGTAATACCACCAAAGCAATCACCAAAGGTGTGGCTATCGGTTCGGCGGTTATCGCAGCCGTATCCTTGTTCGGTTCCTTCCTTACCGATGTTGGTAAGGTTCAAGCTTCGCAAGGTGTTGCTCAAAACCTATTACTTTCCGCTACCGGTATTCGGATTTCTACGCCGACTATTTTTATCGGTATGTTAATCGGTGGTGCGATTCCTTGGCTCTTCTCATCCTTAACAATCAATTCGGTGGCCAGGGCTGCTGCGCTGATCGTTGAGGAAGTCCGCCGTCAATTCCGGATCCCCGGCTTGATGGAAGGAAAAGTACAACCCGATTATAAACAAGCGGTTGGTATTTGTACTGTAGCCGCTCAGCGCGAGCTGGTTCCGTTAGCATTGATTGGCGTAGTCACTCCGATTATTGTCGGTATGCTGCTTGGTGTTGAAGCACTTGGCGGATTTTTAGCCGGGGTTATTCTCTCCGGGCAGTTATTGGCGGTATTTATGTCTACTTCCGGTGGAGCTTGGGATAATGCTAAAAAGACTATTGAAGACGGTCTCTATGGCGGTAAAGGTTCCGAGGCTCATAAAGCGGCAGTTGTCGGCGATACCATCGGCGACCCCTTAAAAGATACTGCCGGTCCTGCTTTGAACCCGATGATTAAAGTTATCAATATGGTTTCCTTATTAGCGGCTCCGGTTTTGATTGTCAACGAAATTAAGAACAAAGGTACTTTATCGACTGGAGTCGTAATTACCGCAGTTGTGCTCGCCGTGATCGTGGTGGGCGCGATTGTTTACTCCAAAATGGGTGGTTTCGGAAAGAAAACCGAAAGTTCGGCTAAGTTCTAAACCAATCGGAAATGGTAATATTTTAACATGAATCTGGCAAGTTACCTTAAAGCACTCAATTCATAACTTGCCAGATTCTGTAGAAACCCGATCCGGCCAATTTTTCTGCGCCTTTTCAGAAAAATTGCAAGGTGCTTGCCGGATCGAGGTTTAAAGGCGGGGGGCTTCCCCGCCTTTTTAATAGAGATCAATCCAATAACACGTGAACTGATTATACTAAAAAAAGCAGTTTCGCGGGAGGTTTTAAATATGATCAAAACTAAAGAATTCGCTTTTCCGAAACTAGTATATCTGGGGATTTTAGTAAAGAATTCTTTAAAAAGAAGTTTATGGGCCTTGGTGTTTTTAATCGCGATTGCCGCCTATCAGGCAACCAAGGGAACGTCTAAAACTACCTTTTTGGTGGCGGCACTGCCCGTCATCTATCTTTCATATGTCGTTATTCGCTGTTGGATACATTCAAACTCGAAAAAAACCAATCAATTATTTTTTAGGGAACGAGTTTTTGAAATAGATGACCAAACTATTATGATTGGATTTAAACAAGGCGCCGCTACAAAAATTGAAATCAACAATATCGCCAGAGTTGTTAAAAATTCGAGCTATTATTTGCTTTTCTTAAATAAAAAACAGTTTATTTATGCCCCTTTAAGCGCTTTTCGAACTGCGGGGGATATCGCCCGCTTTGATTCCATCTTAAAGGCACGCAAGCGGAGAATACCACCTTTAAAATGAAAGAGAGGCTTTTCGAATGAACCAATTTTTAAATATACCCTTAGCTATTTGTGCTCCATTTGTGATTCTGCTGTTGCTCATTGCGATCATGCCTTTAGCCTGTCCTGCATTTTGGGAGAAGAATCGTAACAAGGCTATTGTTGCAGCGATAGTTGGTATTCCGGTATTTGTTTTTATGATGCTCAAATCGCCCGGACAATTGTTGCATACCTTTAGCGAGTATATATCCTTCATCGTATTATTGGCTTCTTTGTTTATCATTTCGGGTGGTATATTAATTAAAGGGGATCTGAAAGCTACTCCGATAGTGAATACCGCCTTTTTATTAATGGGAGCGTTAATTGCCAATCTAATCGGAACCACCGGCGCCAGTATGTTATTGATTCGGCCGCTTTTAAACACCATTCGTGAAAGAAAACACATCGTACATATCCCGGTGTTTTTTATCTTTATAGTTTCCAATATTGGCGGCAGTTTGACTCCGCTTGGCGATCCTCCGCTATTTATGGGTTACTTGCGGGGAGTACCGTTTACCTGGACATTTCGTTTGTTTCCGATTTGGTTGTTTGCGGTGGTCAGCCTACTGATTGTTTTCTATATTTGGGATTCCATTGCTTATAAAAAAGAAGACCGAATTGACCTTAGACAGGATGTTCAAAGCAAAATGCCTCTGACACTATCCGGTAAAATTAATTTGCTTTTCTTGGTCGGCGTTATTGCGGCGGTCTTCTGTCAAGCGCCGGCTCCGTATCGGGAATTGATTATGATTTTAATGATTGTCCTATCATTGGTATTTACCAAAAAGGAATTACGGGCCGAAAATAATTTTACCTATGGACCCATTGTTGAAGTTGCCATTTTATTTGCAGGTATTTTTATTACCATGGTTCCCTTATTACTACTATTGGAAACCAAAGGGGCATCCCTTGGAATCATAAAACCCTGGCAATTTTTTTGGTTCTCCGGTGGGTTAAGCTCCTTTTTGGATAATACGCCGACCTATGTTACGTTTGCTTCTTTGGCCTCAAGTGTGACCCAAAGTATTGGTCATGCAGGCTTGTCGATTGTTCACGGCATCGGTGTCCGGGAAGATTTGCTACTAGCAATCAGCGCCGGTTCGGTATTTATGGGCGCCAATACCTATATCGGCAACGGGCCTAATTTTATGGTTAAATCCATCGTCGAAGAGCAAGGAATCAAAGTACCGCATTTTTTTGGCTATATGCTTTATTCATGTTGTATTTTACTACCACTGTTCGGATTGATTACCCTCATTTTCTTTCATTGAACGGTAAGAGAAGTCGGGAACGGGGGATAGGCCTTGTGAATAAGGTACTGATATGAATCATGTAACAAGATATTTTACGAAGGATATAAGATATGGAATGGAAAGAACCCGGATTATT
>WSSedL1CaDRAFT_10000147_pt1 | contig 47321 bp, 48 predicted proteins | sample WetSurSL1Cattail_FD_9464 | JGI IMG/M metagenome (IMG submission 9464)
ATANGTCCCGAAGGGTGACAGGCCTTGGCACAAGGTTTGTCATTATGCGCACTTCTTTTGTCAATGTTCAATACCTTAGCTGGATTTTTCTCCTTTGGATTGGAGTCTGAAAGCTTAAAATCAGCTTCAAAAATTTATTCTTTTAAACTCTACAGAAAGGGTACACTTGCAAAATTCCAATAAAAAAATAGGCTCAAAAGAAGTGTACTCTTTCAAGCAGTAACATTTAGAATCCACAAAATTCTGAGGATTTATCCGAAGGTTTTTGGGATTGGTCTGTGAGGATTAACAGCAGTCTAAAAAGCTTGTTTAAAGTCTTCAGAAAGGGTACACTTTTCCCTGATCCAATTAAAAATCAATTCCCAAAAAAAAGTGTACTCTTTCAAGCAGTACATTTTTTGGAATCCACAAAATTCTTAGGATTTATCCGAAGGTTTTTGTGGATGTCTGACAGGAGTAAAAGCAGTCTGAAATTTTATTTTTCTGGAATGTTAATTAAAGAGATTGTGTCATTTAAATTGTTTGTAGAAATATATTCTAAAACATAATTTTCTGCATCCTTTTTTTGTTCCAGAGCCGTAGAAAAAGTATTGAGATAAAAATCTTCATTTTCATCTTCAATATGAATGATTTCAGTAAAACCTTTGGTGATTAAAGTTCCTTTTAATTTTAAAACTTTAAGCTCATTTGCTCTGTCAATTTCCTTTTTTACTCTAAGCTTTATTATCTTATCCATTATGGTTTTTCTTAAGTGTTTTTCCAACAAATAAAAGTGCTTCTAACAACAAAGAGACTCATAATTAGAGTCTCTTTGTTGGAATTAATATATATTAAATCTTATTTTAATTTAAGTAATTTTTCCAGATACTCTACTTTTTCTTTTTCAGCTTGCACTAAACGTTCGTATAGCTTTTTGTTTTCTTCATAAGCTTCGACTAGTTTGTCTAATGGATTAAAATTGAAAACAGGAGCAAAAGCTCCTTGACCATTACTCGCGCTATTGTCGTAAAAATTATTGAAATAATTAATCACATTTTCTTCAGTGAAATTTTTAATTGCTTCTTTAGATACACCTAAAGCTTTTGCTATAGAGCTTAATTTCTCTTCGTCAACTACCTCACTTGTTTCAATATTAGAAACGGCTTGTTGACTAACTCCAATAGCGATAGCTAAAGCTTCTTGCTTCATTCCTCTAAGCTCTCTAATTCGACTAATGTTTCTGCCGATATGTTTTGGTTTTGCTGCTGTATCCATAGTTCAAAGATATTTAAAATTCTTTAGAAATTTTAAGATTGGTAAAATACAAGTTTCAATTTGTACGATACAATTCCGATTAGTTCGGTACGGTACAATCTATTGTTTACTTGCAATGTGTTTGAACAAAAATACAATTTTTCGGATAAGTATTAATTAAAAAAAATGAAATTATGAAAACCTCAAAAAAACTTTCGTTTCCAAAACTCGAGAATGAGTTTCTGGAAAATATACTCAGACAACTGGTCAATCAGTATCCTGTCATTCAAATATTTTTTACCAGACAGGCAGCTTCTGCATTTTCTTATCTGATAATTCATATTGAGAAAAATGCAGATGTGGAAAAGTTACAAGAGTTTAAATGGGTAAGAAAAGCTAGAAACCGCTATCAAATTAATGTTTGTTTCCTATACTCATCAAAACTCCACCATCGATTCTTTTTAGCTTATCCTTTTATTGAACTCTATTGCCAGCCTTCAGCAATTATTTACCAAAATGAGACCTCGCAGGATGCACTCATTATCTCTAGAAGTTGGAAGAAATACAAAAAGAAATTTAATGTTTTATTAGATCATTTTTATGATGATCATGACCTTCATCAATCCCAAATCCGAAATCTTATTGCAGAGAATTCTTCAAATAGTGTTTTAACAGCCTATGAAAGACTCCTAGAATATGATCTGGAATATTTAGAAGAACTCTGTTTAGGATATACTCTCCAATCACTGAGTTTAAACAAAAGGATTAGTAATCTGATTGCCTTCATTCCTGAAATTCAAAAGTACTTTGTTAGAAATAGCTCCGAGACCTATTTTTTAACGAATTTATTTGCACAGGCGAAAAAAGCAATCGAAAATGATGTTGTTATTTATGAAAATGAAATGTTTGAAGCTGTTCGAATTTCCGAGCAAAATCTATTTCGTCTTATCATTGCACGTTTTGATGAATTAAAAAAACTGTTGAAAAAAGAAGATATAGGAAAACATGAAATTCCATGTCAAATAGAAATCAAACCTAAAGATCAAATACTAGATATAGCTGTTGTAACCATATTGAATTTAGTAGAAATCGAACAAATCTACTTGTATCATCAAATTACCTACGCAGAAAAAACAACCTATTACCTTATGCTTATAGCTAGTGGAGGAACAAACGAAAAGTTAAGATTAATTACTCATTTACTAAAAAGTAAAGTGGATAAGAATAGTGATTTTGTTCTGATTAGCCATAGTCGTAAGTGGATACAAGAGAACCTTTATCAATATCAAAGTTTTTTTTCCAATATAATACAAGCCACAAAATTGATTTATTCATCCAGTGCCTATCATCCAGAGTTGCATTGGAAAGAATATGATAATCCATACCACGCTGATCTTTACTTTTATTATAAACCAACCAAAGATGTTGCTTTACAGTTTTTTGAGATAGCTAACAATCCCAAAGAGAACTTCCAAGGTTTAGAATACTTCTTTTCATTATTTTTTCTATCTTTTTGCAGAACCTACATTTTTGTAAAAATCTATTACCTGCCTAATGATCTAACAAGTCAGGCATTATGGCAATTATGTATCTATGCAGATGCTGACATACGACAATACAATCATTTAGTAGAACAGTTTTGGACAGATTTCTTTCCGTATTTAAATAAATATAGAGTACTTCATCATAAGCTGTCAAAGCTCAACAAAGAAGAGGTCGGTCAAATGAGTAGTATTGTCGATAAACTAATGAATGAATTGGATGATTTGGTCATTAAAGGCGGTTTGCTCTCCAATTTGGAAGGAGAAATTTGAGAGTTAATGAATTTAATTTTATCAAAACAGAACATTGGAAAATCATCAAAAATATATTATTTTTATATGACTGTCAGTGTTTTACATTCATACCATCCCCACCATATTTTGACTAGGATAAATTTAGAATTACGATTTATCTTTATAGCTAAAGATGATTGTTGAACCAAAAAGACCAGTAATGGTCTTTTTTTAATGGAAAGGACGGAAGTATGGAAAGAGAATTGATGAATAAAAAAAGTAAAATTAGAACTCAGAAATCATTGAAAGAGTTTAAGATTGAATTACCATCTTTTGAATTGAAGAAGAGATTATTTCGTAAAGCAGTAGTGGAGAGCGAGAATAAACAAGAAAAACTAAACAGTTTGTCAATTTTAACTATTCCGGAAGTTGCAGCTAAATTAAATCTTATAAATAACGCAACTGCTAAAAGATGGCTAGAAAGAAAAGGTGTTTTAATTCATAAATTTTCAAAACAAAATATTGTTTATGAAATTGAAGTTATCTGTGAAATTGACAAACCTTTTGTAAAATCTTTAAGATTGAAATATCCATCCAAATGGAAAAAAATTTATAAAAATCTGGTTAAAGATGAGAATGCATACGATCTTATGGTTTTACAATTAGATGGTGAGTTTGACTGCGAGCCAACCACCAAAGTGAAAAGAAATGTAGAGGATGAGAAATTATATAATGACTTAATGAAATGAATAAGTTAGTATTGCCCAAGAAAAAATATAAAGGGATTAAGATTTACTGTAAAGAATGTAAAGTAGATAATCCTAAATGTAAACATTTTGAAAGGTTTTCATATAAAGTAAGAGTTCATATCCCAGGAACTCAAAGAAGTGTCAAGTCAAAAATATTGAAATCAAAGGTCTATAGCGATGCTGTAATCGAAGCGATTAATTTTGAAAAACGTTTAAAAGAGACTAATTACCAAACAATAGTTGTTGATTCAACACAAGGGAATGACTATTCGGTTGTTGATTCAGTAATTAAATATAATCATTATCTAAATGGTGACAGTGAGTATGCTCAGTTTAAAAAGAATATTACTAATGAACACCGTAAGGAATTAATACGATTTTGTAAATATTTTGTTAAGACATTAAAAAAAAATAAAAACATTGAGTCCACTAGAATTATAGATGTGAGTAGGCAAGATGTATCAAATTTTTATTCTTGGGCTGATAACCATTATAGCCCAAAAACTTTTAACAAATGTATGAATGGAGTTAAAGGATTTTTTGATTTTCTCATCGATATTGAAGAAATTGAAATGAAAAATCCTTTTCGAAAATATTCACGGAAACAGTTACGAAAAACAAATATTGATTCTGTTACCAGAGAAGAGTTTAACGCAATTTTGGAGGCAGTTGATACTTGTGATCCTTTTGTCGTTTTAGGAGGTAGAGGAGAGCGAAAAAACATGTTTAAGCCGTATTTGAAAGATGGATTTAGATTGTTTTTGTTAACAGGAGGAAGGCGAGAGGAAATTGTTGATTTGCGTTGGAGTGATATTTACGTATCTGTTAGTGGCGTTAAATTTTTTAGAATCCAAAACTTAAAAGTAGAAAGAAGTCGCAATATTGATGGTTTATATAAATACATTCCAATAAATTCTGATTTGTTTGACTTATTAGTGGAGATGGGATATGATAAAAAAAAACAATCTGAGGATTATATTTTATTACCTGAAAGAAAAGTTCAATCCAAAACCATTATGGATACGCTTTCAAAATCTTTCACTCATTACAAAAACGGAGCTGGTATAAAAAAAGATATAAGTTTGAAGAGTTTAAGGAAAACATATATTACGTGGGTACATCAAGTAATGCAAAAAGAAACAGGGCTACTAACTTCGCATTCGACTAAAAAAGTATTGGAATCATATTATATAGATCCGCAAATTTTATCAGTAGTTGAAAAGGGGGCTATCGAAATAAAAATATTTGGGAAAGATTCCTCACTCTAATTCCTCACTTTTTATATTTAGGTCTAGCTTTTTTTAATTTAAATCCCAATAAAAAACCCTTAAACAATTGATGTTTAAGGGTTTGTTTTTGTAGCGAAGACGGGAGTTGAACCCGTGACCTCAGGGTTATGAATCCTGCGCTCTAACCAACTGAGCTACCTCGCCAAATGTTCAGGTAAATACTGTTCCTGATTGCGGCTGCAAAGATAGAAATAAAAATAAATCATGCAAGCAAAAAATGAAGAAAAAAAATATTTTTAAAAACGTTTTTTTTTAGACATTATATTCTATATATTCGAAAAAAAATAAATCTGCCTCTATGGATGTTAAAGTACGTTACGAAATCGAGTTTCCTATAAATTCCTCGCCACAATTATTATATCAATATATTTCTACTCCTTCTGGTTTATCTGAATGGTTTGCTGACGATGTGAATTCAAGAGGAGAGTTTTTTACTTTTATTTGGAATGATTCCGAAGAAAAAGCAAGACTGGCTTCTAAAAAGTCAGGGGAGAAAGTAAAGTTCAAATGGGTTGATACAGCAGGTAAGGATACAGATTATTTTTTTGAATTACATATCTTAGTAGATGAGTTGACTAAAGATGTTTCTTTAATGGTAGTCGATTTTGCCGAAGAAGAAGAGCTTGAAGAAGCTTCTCAGTTGTGGGAAAATCAAATTTCAGATTTAAAACATCTGTTAGGTTCTGTGTAGTGAATTCTATTTTTATGACTTATATTTGCCCTGAACAAAATTCAGGGCTTTTTTTATGATTAATTTAAACGGAACTTTAGTATCTCAAGATTCAAATATATTAACTCAAAATCGTGGTTTTTTATACGGAGACGCAGTTTTTGAAACAGTTAAAATTGTAAATTCTAAAGTACTTTATTTAGAAGATCATTATTTTAGATTGATGGCTTCGATGCGTGTGGTGCGAATGGAGATTCCTATGAATTTTACCATGGAGTACCTAGAAGAGCAATTACTTTTAATAACTAATAAATTAGCTATTTCTGATTCGGCAAGAGCTCGAATTACAGTTTGTAGAAATGATGGAGGTTATTATCTACCCATTGATAATACGGTTTCTTTTTTAGTTCATGCGACAGCTTTAGAGTCGGTTTTATATTCTTTTGAAGAAAAAGAATATGAAGTAGATTTGTTTAAAGATTTCTATATTACTAAACAGTTATTGTCTTCTATTAAAACAACTAATAGAATCTTGAATATTACCGCTAGTATTTTTGCAAATGAAAATGATTTAGACAACTGTTTGTTGTTGAATGATAGCAAAAATGTAGTAGAAGCTATTCAGGGGAATATCTTTATGGTAGTGGGGAATAAATTGATAACTCCACCTGTTTCTGAAGGTTGTTTGAATGGTGTAATGCGTAAACAAGTTTTAAATTTAGCTAAAACTATTGCGGATATTGAAGTTGTTGAAGAAGTAATTTCTCCATTTGAACTTCAAAAAGCGGATGAATTGTTTATTACCAATGTGATAAAAGGAATTCAGCCTATTACAAAGTATAGAAAAAAGACTTTTAAGCTAAATTTATCTAGAGCGCTAATTGTAAAAATGAATGAGCTAGTTAGCGCTATTTAATTCAAATACGGATTTTCGGGTGCATTAGACCAAATAAGATAATCACCACCTAATTCGAGAATTTGCTCTTTCCAAAAATACGTAGTCGATTTACCTATAATTTTATTTTTGTAATTATTAGACGTAATTATCCACGAATTAGCATTCATTTCTGATTCCAGTTGGCTTTCTGACCAACCTGTGTAGCCTAGAAAAAAACGAATATTATTTTTGTTTATTTTTCCGCTATTGATCAGTTCTTTAGTCGATTCAAAATCACCCCCCCAGTAAATTCCATTAGAAATTTCAATACTATTAGGAATTAAATCGGGAACGTTGTGAATAAAGTAAAGATTGTCTTGTTCTACTGGGCCACCGTTATAGATTTTTAATCGAGAATCAATGTCTGGAATTAAGTCATTTATAGTATATTTTAACGGCTTGTTGATGATAAAACCAACGGATCCTTCTTTGTCATGATCTGCTAATAAAATCACAGATCTATTGAATGATAAATCTCCAATGATTGAAGGTTCAGCAATAAGTAATTGTCCTTTTATTAATGTTTCTGAAATCATGATAATTCAAGTTTTTATTAAATTTAAGAAAAAAAATTAAAAAACACCAAACATAATCGATAAAAAACAAAAAAAAACCCTCAATTGAGGGTTTTTTATATGGATAGGTTTTGAAACAATTTATTAGTTTACAGCACCTTCTAATTCAGCTCCAGCTTTAAATTTTACAACATTTTTAGCTGCAATTTGAATTGTTTTTCCAGTTTGAGGATTTCTACCGTCTCTAGCTGCTCTTGCAGATACTGACCAAGATCCGAAACCTACTAGAGATACTTTTCCACCTTTTTTCAAAGTCTCACCTACGTTCCCTAAAAATGACTCTAAAGCTAACTTAGCAGCAGCTTTTGTAATTCCTGCGTCAGCAGCGATAGCATCGATTAATTCTGATTTGTTCATAATAATAGTTTTAATTGTTGGTTAAAAATAAATTGTCAATACACAAATTTAGCAGTAAATACAGACCTCGCAAGTGTTTTTGTAGATTTTACAGTATTTTGTTGATAACTTGTTTTTTTTGTTGATAACATAAGTGTTTTCTGCTTGTTTTTAGCTCTATGTCCCTATTTTATTGGGTTTATAAAGCCTTTGCTTCCTCAGAAAAAGAAATACCATTGAGTAATTCAGCAGTTGTCATTTTCTTTTTGCCAGGAAATTGCAAACTTAATACTTGTATAAAGCCGTCTTTTGCTGCAATCTTCAATTCTTTTTTAGAACTAATGATTGTTCCTATAGTATAACGGTGTGTTTCTGATATTATTTTGGATTCATATATTTTAACATTCCATTCTTGGTCTTTGTCAGTGAAAAAACTCCATGAAGCTGGATATGGACTTAAACCTCGGATGAGGTTATTAATTTCTGATAATGATTTAGTCCAATCAATCTTGCAGTTTTCTTTATTGAGTTTGTAAGCAGTTTTAATTTCAGTATTATCGGTTTGTATGGTTGTTGTTACGCTTCCTTTTTCTATTAAGGCTAAAGTTTTGATTACGGTCTCGCTACCAATGTTCATCAAACGATCATGAAGTTGTCCTGAATTTTCATTCGAATCAATTTCAGTTTCAGAACTTAAAATCATTGCGCCAGTATCTATTTTATCATCAATAAAAAAAGTAGTGACTCCTGTTTTTGTTTCTCCGTTTATAATTGCCCAGTTAATAGGAGCTGCTCCTCTATAATTAGGTAGGAGTGAAGCGTGAAGATTAAATGTGCCCAGACTTGGCATTTCCCAAACTACTTTTGGTAACATTCTAAAGGCAACTACAATTTGCAAATTAGCGTTAAGCGATTTTAATTCGGCAAGAAAAGATTCGTCTTTTAAATTTGTGGGTTGCAACAAATTTAAGTTGTTCGCTAAAGCGTATTCTTTTACAGCTGAATATTTTAATTTTTGTCCGCGACCAGCAGGTTTATCTGCGGCGGTTATTACTCCAGCTATTTCGTAGTTGTTTTTTAATATGGTATCTAGGATTCCTACTGCAAAGTCAGGTGTACCCATAAATACGATTCGTAATTTTTCCATTATTGTTTTAAGCTATATTTATTGTTAGGTTTTATTAGAATCGTTTCGTTTTCTAATAATTCTTGTAATGCAAAGATAACATCGTCTGAAGGATTATTAAGCTCTATTTGAATTTCTCTCGAACTTAAATCGACAGTTTTTAATAAATCGAGTATTTTTTTTCCAATTGAAACAGGGGATTCTTTTTTAGCTTTTTGTGCGATGCAAAAGGAACAAATACCGCAATTAGTCTCTTTTTTTTCTCCAAAATAGCCTAAGATTAATTTACTTTTGCAAATGTTATCCGTCTTTATATAGTGTAAAACGGCTTCAAATTGTTCTTTTTTTAGTTGATTTTGATTTTCAAGATATTTTGCTACTCTATTGATGGTTCTTTCGTCTTCGCGAATTTCATTGAAAATCATTGTAGTATCGTTATTTTTCGAATTGTAATCGATAATGCCTTTTTCTTTTATTTTTTCCAAAACGATTGCTACTTCTGCTTCGGTATGTTTTGATTTTCGAGCAATTAATGGCAAGTTGAAATTAGTTTGATTGTCATAAATTCCAGGATAAGTACGTAAAATAGCCAAGATAATTTCTTCGTCGTTAGGATTCAAACTCGTATAGCGAATCACTTCTTTAGAAGGAATGATGAATTGTAAACTTATTTTTTCTGAGAATTCTTGCGATAAACTAATAATACCTTGTCGGTCTAAAAACTGGATAGCATTATAGGTCTTTAAAACTGGAAATTTATAGCGCAAGCAAAATTGATTGAGGTTAAAGGAATATTGTTCGTTGATTCCTTCGCCATAAGCAATTTGGAAAAAATTACACATTTTGATAAAAACGTCTTTCAGAAACTTTTTGTCAGGAAGAATGTAAAGAAATTGATTTTCAGTTTGAGCAATATCGGAAGGACTCGTAAGTAAAATGGCAAAAGCTTTTTCTTCGTTTCTTCCTGCTCGACCTGCTTCTTGATAATAATTCTCAAGATTATCGGGTAATTGAATATGAATTACCGTTTTTACATTGGCTTTGTCAATTCCCATTCCAAACGCATTGGTTGCAACCATAACCTGAACTTCTTCGTCCATCCAAAGTTGCATGTTTTTGTTTTTATCTTTTACGGATAATCCACCATGATAAAAACTAGCTTTGAAACCTAAAGAATTCAGTTGTGCAGCGGTGTCTATGCAGGCTCTTCGGTTTCGTACATATATAATAGATGGCTGCGGGTTTTTTTGAAGAATTTGTTTAATTCTAAAAAGCTTGTCCTCAATTTCAAAAACCATGTAAGCAATGTTTTTTCTTTCGAAAGATTTTTCAAAACATTTTGGGTTTTCAAGACCTAATTCGGTGATGATATCTTCTTTAACTTTTGGAGTGGCTGTTGCAGTTAACGCCAGAAAAGGAGTTTTAGGAAAATGACTTTTTAAATTCGAAATTTTTAAATAAGCGGGACGAAAATCATGTCCCCATTGCGAGACACAATGTGCTTCATCAATGGCGATTAAATTAATAGGAAGTGCTTTTATTCTTTCTAAAATCCAATCGGATTGCAAGCGCTCGGGCGATAAATAAAGAAATTTGTAATTCCCAAATTGGCAATTGTCTAATAAATCAATCATTTCGTCAGATTTTATTCCACCAGTAAGTGCAATGGCTTTAATATTGCGTTTTTCTAAATTAGCAACTTGATCTTTCATTAAGGCAACCAGAGGTGAAATAACCAAACAAATTCCTTTTTGCATCAAGGCAGGAATTTGGAAACAAACTGATTTTCCACCACCTGTTGGCATTAATGCAAAAGTGTCGTGACCGTTTAAAACAGTATCAATAATTTCTTCCTGTGGTAATCTAAAACTGTCATGGTTCCAGTACTTTTTTAGAATTTGTAAAGCTTCAGACATGCAATTGAGAAAAGTTAATTTGTTTTATAAAGAAAACAGTTTTTTTAATGCAAATGTTTCTTTTTTAATGCAAAAAAGCCCGCATTTAGAACAAACTTACTTAAACTAATTTAGATTTTGAAAAATGCAGGGAATCAAAATGATGATTTTGCTAAAATTCATATTACAGAGTTCCTATTTTAGAATTGAAACTGTATCTTTGCTTTTATTTTTAAAGACGAAATGGATAAGAAAACCGAGGAATTTTTCGAAAGATTAAAAGGCGAATTAGAAAAAAGCAATACTTGGCCAGCAATATATTTGTTTAAATTTATTGTGCCAACAGACAATGAAAAAATAAAACAGGTAGAATTAGCTTTTGATTCTTTAGGTGCTGTTATTAAAACAACTCAGTCTAAAACTGGGAAGTTTACAAGTGTTTCTGTTGATGTTCAAATGGCAAGTCCGCAAGCTATTATTGATAAATACATTGAAGTTTCTACTATAGAAGGAATTATTTCGTTGTAATTTTTGAAAAAAAAGAAATAATCTATTCTACGCTTTTTGTTATTAAAGTTCCAAATAAATCAAACTATGAATCAGAAATATATAAAAGAAAATGCGAATGATGTAGTACATCATTTGGAATACAATGCCGAACGCTCGCATTTGATTATTCCTGAATATGGACGTCATTTACAAAAGCTAATAGATCAAGCTACTGCAATTGAAGATGCGGAAGAGCGAAATAAAGCAGCCAAATATATCATTCAGGTGATGGGAAGTTTGAATCCACATTTAAGAGATGTGCCTGATTTTCAACATAAATTATGGGATCAACTTTTTATAATGTCTGATTTTAAGCTACATGTAGATTCTCCTTATCCAATTCCTTCTAGAGAAGTTTTACAATTGAGACCAGATGTTCTTAATTACCCACAAAATTTCCCTAAATACCGTTATTATGGTAATAATATCAAATACATGATTGATGTTGCCAATAAATGGGAGGAAGGCGAAATGAAAAGTGCTTTGGTGAAAGTGATTGCAAATCACATGAAGAAATCCTATTTGAGTTGGAATAAAGACACCGTAAAAGATGATGTTATTTTCGAGCATCTTTATGAGTTATCAGATGGTAAATTAGATTTATTGCAAAGTTCGGAAGAATTAATCAATACAACGGATTTGTTGCGAACGAATAAGAGAGTTTCCAATAAGATTTCGCCTACTGGACCACCTAAAATTCAAAGTAATAAAAACAATAAAGGGCCAGGGAAATCAAAGCCTTTTCAAAAAAATAATAATCAGAAATAAAAAGTTGCTAAGCAGCTAATTTTCAAAGTAACTGAGATTTTAAACTCAAAAAAACTTAGAACCTTAAACAAAGAATATGGGAATTTTTAAAATTGAAGGAGGAATCCGTTTAAAAGGAGAAATAACTCCACAAGGAGCAAAAAATGAAGCATTACAGATTTTATGTGCTGTACTTTTAACTTCTGAAAAAGTAATAATCAACAATATTCCCGATATTATTGATATTAATAAATTGATTACCCTTTTAGGAAATCTGGGTGTGAAAATAGAAAAAATTGGTTCGGGTTCTTATGTTTTCCAAGCCGATGAAGTTGATGTTGATTATTTAGAAACAGAAGCTTTCAAAAAAGAAGGTGGAGCATTAAGAGGTTCTATTATGATTGTCGGACCGCTTTTGGCTCGCTTTGGAAAAGGATATATTCCAAAACCAGGAGGAGATAAAATTGGAAGAAGAAGATTAGATACACATTTTGAAGGTTTTATTAATCTAGGAGCAAAATTCCGTTACAATAGAGAAGATCATTTTTATGGAGTAGAATCTCCTGCTGAAGGACTTCAAGGAGCAGATATGTTGCTTGATGAAGCGTCTGTAACAGGAACGGCTAATATTGTCATGGCAGCTGTTTTAGCTAACGGAATAACAACAGTTTATAATGCAGCTTGTGAGCCTTATTTGCAACAACTTTGTAAGATGTTGAACTCTATGGGAGCTAAAATTACAGGTGTTGGTTCTAACTTATTAACTATTGAAGGAGTTAAGAGTTTAGGAGGTTGCGAGCACCGCATTTTGCCTGATATGATTGAAATCGGTTCTTGGATTGGTCTTGCGGCTATGACAAAAAGCGAAATTACGATTAAAAATGTGAGTTGGGAAAATTTAGGTTTAATTCCAAATACATTTAGAAAATTAGGTATTACAATCGAGAAACGTAACGATGATATTTATATTCCTGCTCACGTTGATGGCTACGAAGTAAAAACAGATATTGATGGTTCTATCTTGACTATTGCCGATGCGCCTTGGCCAGGTTTTACTCCTGATTTGTTGAGTATCGTTTTAGTGGTAGCAACTCAGGCAAAAGGAGATGTTTTGATTCATCAAAAAATGTTTGAAAGCCGATTGTTCTTCGTGGATAAATTAATTGATATGGGAGCTAAAATTATGTTGTGTGATCCACACAGAGCTGTAGTTATGGGTCATAATTTTGAATCCATTTTAAAAGCAACAACGATGTCTTCTCCTGATATTCGTGCGGGAATCTCATTATTGATTGCTGCGCTTTCTGCAAAAGGAACAAGTACCATTCAAAATATAGAACAAATTGATCGTGGTTACGAACGCATAGACGAAAGATTAAGAGCTATTGGAGCTAAAATAGTTCGTGTTGAATAAAGATAACATGAGTAAAGAACAGCAAGCCATTGAGGCTACTTACTTTAGCATAATAGGAAATACCTGCTTAGCAATTATAAAAGGCTTAGCAGGTTTTTTTGGCAATTCTTATGCCTTAATTGCTGATGGAATTGAGTCTACTACAGATATTTTTTCTTCGCTTTTGGTCTTATTTGGAATTAAATATTCCAATAGACCTGCAGATGAAAATCATCCTTATGGCCACGGTCGAGCCGAACCTTTAATTACTTTTTTAGTCGTTGGTTTTTTGATTACTTCGGCTACTATTATTGCTTATGAAAGTATAGGCAATATACAAACGCCTCACGATTTACCAAAATCTTGGACTTTGTTTGTTTTAGGAGCAATAATTATTTGGAAAGAATATTCTTTTCGATTAGTGATGAAAAGAAGTATTGAAACCAATAGTTCTTCTTTAAAAGCAGATGCTTGGCATCATAGAAGTGATGCTATTACTTCGGTAGCTGCATTTATTGGAATTACAATTGCTTTAGTTTTAGGCAAAGGTTACGAATCAGCCGATGATTGGGCAGCGCTTTTTGCTTCCTGTTTTATATTTTATAATAGTTATTTGATTTTTAGACCTGCTTTAGGAGAAATCATGGACGAACATTTGTATGACGATTTAATCGAGCATATTAGGGTAGTAGCGACTAAAGTAGATGGAATTATCGATACTGAAAAATGTTTTATAAGAAAGTCAGGGATGAAGTATCACGTCGATTTACATGCAATTGTAAGTGCTGAAATTTCAGTAAAACAAGGACATCAACTGGCACATATTCTCAAAGATACTTTGCGAACTGAAATTCCAGAATTAGGTCATGTTTTGATACATGTGGAACCTGATGATGAATAATCTTATTTCAGAAAATAAATAAACAAAAAACGAGTCAACTGTATAATTGACTCGTTTTTTATGTTCTTAATCTAGACTTATAGAAAAGATTGTATGGCTAAATCGTAACTTTTTAGTCCAAAACCTAATACAACTCCTTTTGCATTTCCAGAAATATAGGATTGATGTCTAAAGCTTTCTCTTGAAAAAGTATTTGAAATATGAACTTCAACAACTGGAGTTGTAATTCCTTTAACGGCATCTCCAATACCAACTGAAGTATGGGTGTAAGCTCCTGCATTCAAAATAATTCCATCGTAAGAAAAACCAAATTCTTGTATTTTATCAATTAATTCTCCTTCAATATTGCTTTGGTAGTAGTTGAATTCTATTGCAGGGAATTTTTGTTTTAATTCTTCAAAATATTCTTCGAAGGTTAAACTGCCATAAATTTCAGGTTCACGTTTTCCTAATAAGTTAAGATTAGGTCCGTTTATAATGCTAATTTTCATTTTTATCTTTTTGTAAAAATATAAAAACCGTCTCGTTAAAAAAATAACGAGACGGTTTTTTATGAGATTTGTTTTGGAAACAATTTTAGAACATAATCCCTGCTGATAACTGAATTGTTGAGTTTTTAATATCTGCATCTTTTGAAGCTTCAGTTAATCCAAGAGCGTAATGCGCTTGTACAAATAAGTTTTTAGTGATGTTTAAACCAAGACCACCTACAGCAGCAAATTCAAAAGTTTTTGCATCATTTAAATCAACATTTTTTCTTTGATTCATTAAGAAAGAGGCTTGCGGACCTAATTCTAAGCTTAAACTTTTACTTAAATAGAATTTAGCCAATACGGGAATAGATAAGTATCCTAATTCTTTTTTGAATTCTTCATCTACATTTTTATAACTAGCCCCTTGAGTTGAATACAAAAGCTCTGGTTGTATGGCAAAGTTTTCAAATAGTTTAATTTCAGATACTAAACCCGCATGATAACTTGTAATTGATTCTTTACTATCAAAAGCTGGTGGAGTATCTCCATTTTGATTAGCGAAATTTACACCACCTTTAATACCAAAACGGATAGATTGCGCTTGTACTACAGTTGTTATGCTCAATAGCATAATAGCAACTAAAATTAATTTTTTCATAAAGTTTACGTTTAATATTTATTTATAGATTTGAGTGTGCAAGATATAACTCTAGTATGTTTTAAATATTATATAATTATTTATTATTGTTTCAATTTTTCAAGATTATGAAAATTAAAACAGAAAAAACTTGTTAAAAAATAGCACTCGACAGAATATTTTAAAAATCACTAAATTTAGTGATAATACTTATGTTATGATTCTGTTAATTAGTATTTTATGTGTTGTAGTTTATTCAAAATATCGTGATTTTTTGTTTTTTATTTTAACAATAAATTTGGATTAATGCTAATAAGTATCATAAGTTTATAATGAAATTTTAACAAATATTAAAAATGAAAAAAAATATTTTATCTGCTTTAGCAGTATTCGCATTTGGATTGGCTAATGCTCAAGAAGTTAAGTATGGTGTAAAAGGAGGTTTGAACTTCTCAAATTGGACTGGAGATACTGAAGGTGTTAATTTGAAGTATAAAGCTGGATTTAATGCAGGCTTATTTGCAGATATAAAAATGTCTGATAAAATATCTATACAACCAGAGGTATTGTTTTCATTGGTAGGAACTAAGGTTGATAATTATACTCTAGAATTTGATAATAATGAAATTACTGGAGATGTAAATTTTAATACAGCATACATATATGTACCTGTTATGTTCAAATTATATGTTGCTGAAAAATTTAATGTTGAAGTTGGTCCACAAGTTGGTTTTCTAGTTTCGGCTAAATCTGTAGCACAAATTGAGGGTAATAGTCAAAAGGTTAAAAATGATATTAAAGAAATTTTTAATACAGTTGATTTTGGAGTAAATTTTGGTGCAGCTTATGATTTAGATCAACATTTTGCTCTTGGAATTAGATATAATTTAGGTTTGTCTAATATTGGTAAAAATGAAGAAGGTGATTCTTCAAAAGTTAATAATAGTGTGTTTTCTTTAGGATTAGGATATAAATTCTAATCTATTATAAATAATTATAAAAAAAAAATCATTCGAAAGAATGGTCTTTTTTTTGCTTTATTACTTCTTATTAAATAGTTATTAATAGTATTGTTGATAAGTTTTTAGTAGGAATTGGTTTTAATTTTGAGTATTTGATATTTTTATCTAAATAAATTACTAATTTAAAAAAAAATGAAAATTATGAAAGAAATTACTTTATCGTTAATTGCAATTTTTGCATTTGGTTATGTTAGTGCACAAGATACAAAATTTGGATTAAAAGGTGGTGCAGATTTTGCTTCAATGCATCATAAATTTGATGGCAATTCTTATAGCGAATCTGAAACAGGTTTTTACGTAGGTGGATTTGTAGATATTGCAGTTTCAGATAAGTTTCATGTTCAGCCAGAGTTGTTGTATGTTTCAGTGAAAGATTTAAATCAGATTCAGGTTCCTATTTTGGCTAAATTTACAATAGTGGAAGATCTTAGTTTATTAGCTGGTCCAGATTTCGGATTTCTATTAGATGCAGGTGATGGTTCTAAAACTTTAAATTTTGGTTTAGATTTGGGATTATCTTTTGATTTGAACGAAAATTTTTCGTTAGATGGAAAGTACAATTTTGGATTGTCTAATTTGGTCGAAGGCGGAAATAGTGATTTTAGTACAAGACTTAGTGGTTTCTTTTTTGGATTGAGTTATAAGTTTTAAAAAACGATAGTAAGATTATAAAACCTCTTCTTTAAAGTAGAGGTTTTTTTATGCCTATAAATGTCGTTTATTTGTAATATGAACTGGAATTTCTACATTAAAAGCTATCAATCCTATCTTAAAATTGAACGCGGTTTGTCAAAGAATACGATTGCTAATTATTCTTTTGATATTGAACGTTTGTGTTTGTTTCTTTCAGAAAATAACATTGATGTTACACCATTAAAGATTAGTGAAGAAACAGTTCAGCAGTTTATTTACATGATTTCAAGTCAGGTAAATGCACGTTCTCAGGCGCGAATTATTTCGGGTTTGAAGAGTTTTTTTAGTTATTTAATTTTTGAAGATTACCGAGTGGATAATCCAATGGAATTAATTGAGTCTCCTAGAACATCCAGAAAATTACCTGATACTTTATCAGTAGAAGAAATTGATTCCTTGATTGCTGCAATTGATTTGTCTTCTAAAGAAGGAGAGCGCAATCGAGCGATGCTAGAAACTTTATACAGTTGCGGACTTCGAGTATCGGAATTGGTTTCGCTTAAAATATCTGATTTGTTTTTTGACGAAGGATTTATAAAAATTACAGGAAAAGGAAGTAAAGAACGTTTTGTTCCAATTGCTAATTTAACTCAAAAATACATTTTGATTTATAAGGATAATGTTAGAGCAGAGGTTCCGGTTAAAAAAGAATTTACCGATACTTTGTTTTTAAATAGAAGAGGAGGACAATTAACACGTGCTATGGTTTTCACAATTATAAGAAACTTAGCTACTGAGATTGGTTTAAAAAAGAAAATAAGTCCACATACTTTTAGGCATTCATTTGCAACACATCTTTTAGAAAATGGTGCCGATTTACGTTCGATTCAGTTAATGCTTGGTCATGAATCCATAACGACTACCGAGATTTATTTGCATTTGGATAGAAAATTTTTAACTGAAGTTCTTGAGAATTTTCATCCTCGAAAAAACATGAAATAAAAAAGCATTTCAGTTTCCCGAAATGCTTTTATACAATCTATTTAATTTTAAATAGTATTATTTAGCAATATTTACTGCTCTAGTTTCTCTAATTACAGTGACTTTTACTTGACCTGGATACGTCATTTCAGTTTGAATTTTTTGAGAAATTTCAAAAGATAAAGTTGCAGCATTATCATCCGAAACTTTTTCACTTTCTACAATTACACGTAATTCTCTACCAGCTTGAATAGCATAAGCATTTTTAACTCCGTTGAATCCGTAAGCTACTTCTTCAAGATCTTTTAAACGTTGGATATAAGAATCTAATACTTGTCTTCTTGCTCCTGGTCTTGCTCCTGAAATAGCATCACAAACTTGGATAATTGGAGATAATAATGATTTCATTTCTATCTCGTCGTGGTGCGCTCCAATAGCGTTGCAAACCTCTTCTTTTTCACCGTATTTTTCAGCCCATTGCATACCTAACAAAGCGTGAGGTAAATCACTTTCAGTATCTGGAACTTTACCAATATCGTGTAATAAACCAGCTCTTTTAGCTAATTTAACGTTCAATCCTAATTCGGCAGCCATTAATCCACAAAGCTTAGAAACTTCGCGAGAGTGTTGCAATAAGTTTTGTCCGTAAGAAGAACGGTATTTCATACGTCCTACAACTTTGATTAATTCTGGGTGCAAACCGTGAATTCCTAAGTCGATAACAGTACGTTTACCTACTTCAATTATTTCGTCGTCAATTTGTTTCGCAGTTTTAGCAACAACTTCTTCAATACGTGCTGGGTGAATACGTCCGTCAGTTACTAATTTGTGTAATGCCAAACGAGCAATTTCTCTACGAACAGGATCAAAACAAGAAAGAATAATAGCTTCAGGAGTATCGTCCACAATGATTTCAACACCTGTAGCAGCTTCTAAAGCTCTAATGTTTCTACCTTCACGACCAATGATTCTACCTTTTACATCGTCAGATTCAATGTTGAATACCGAAACACAGTTTTCTACTGCTTCTTCAGTTCCCACACGTTGGATTGTATTGATGATGATTTTTTTAGCTTCTTGTTGTGCGGTTAGTTTTGCCTCTTCAATAGTATCTTGAATATGAGACATCGCTTGAGTTTTGGCTTCAGCTTTTAAACCTTCTACTAATTGATCTTTAGCTTCTTCGGCAGATAAACCAGAAATCAATTCTAGTTGTTGCAATTGACTTTTGTGTAATTTATCAACTTCAGCTTGTTTTTTGTCTAAAACTTCAATTTTAGATTCAAATTCAGCTGTTTTTCTTTCAAAATCATCGTTTACTTTTTTAGCTTTTGATAGTTCATTTGAAATTTGAGATTCTTTGTCTCTTGTTCTTTTTTCTACTTCGGCTACTTTTTTGTCACGAGCTAAAATCACTTGTTCATGCTCTGATTTTAATTCGATAAACTTCTCTTTTGCTTGAAGAATTTTGTCTTTTTTTATGTTTTCAGCTTCTTGATTTGCATCTTTTAATATAGAGGATGCTTCTTTTTTAGCGTTTTTAATAAGATTAGAGATGTTGCTTTTCTCTATGATTTTTGCAATCCCAAATCCTATTGCAATCCCTATGATTCCCGAAATAATAATCGTTAATATGTCCATGTTTGTTTAAAAATTTATATATAAAAAAAGCCTACATTAGTTGTTTGTATAAACTCGAAAAGACAAGTTTTGAGCTAACTCGTTGTTCAAGCTTCCAAACTGAATTGGCTTGCTATAGTAACGATGATTCGCTCATTCTAAATTGTTAGTGTTGAGTTTACCAAATTATGAACTAATGTAGGCAGTATCTTAGTTGTTAAAGAACGTGTTTTTTTAAAGATTTTCGTCTAAAAGTGCATTAATTTTTTGAATTCTATCAATAGTTTCGTCTCCATTGATAGCGTTATCAATCTGTTTTTGTTCTACTTGCGATGCAAATTGCAAAGCGCACATGGCTAAAACGTCTTGTTTGTCGCGAACCGCATAATTTTCTTCAAATTGCTTTATCATCACATCAATTTTCTTAGAAGCACTTCTAAGTCCTTCTTCCTGACTAGGATCCACGGTTAGTGGATACACTCGGTCTGCAATTGATATTTTAATTTTAAGCTTTTCGTCCATTGTTTATACTAATCTGATAACTGTGCTATACAGTAATCAATTTCACGAATTAATGAATTTATTTTAAGCTTTGTATCTCTTTTATTTTCGTCACTGCCTAATAATGAATTGGCAATCTTAAGTGTTTCATACTGCGCTTTTAAGGCCTCAATCTCAATTGATTGATTCTGTATGATTTGAGCAGATTTATTTAATTCGATAGTTAAATCTTGATTATTTTTCTCTAAATTTTTTAGTTTTAGAATAAGTTTTCCAACTTTATTTTCAAGAGTATCAATTATTTCTGCAATTACACTCATTATTAATCCTATTCATTACTTAATATTACAAATTTAGTATTAGTTTTTATTATTACAATATTTTAGGGGTTTTTTTATTATAAAATAATCAAAATGTTGTATTGTAATTGGTTACAAAAAAAACTTTTTTATAAAGTAATCCAAATTACTTTTTTTATCTTAGCAAAAACGACACGCATGAGATTTTTTCTTTTTTTTCTATTGATTTCTAGAGTAGTTATCGCTCAAACTTCTTATCCCAAAGATTATTTTCAGTCTCCATTAGATATTCCGATGCAGTTATCGGGGAATTTTGGAGAATTAAGACCCAATCATTTTCATGCTGGTTTTGATTTTAAAACTTTGCAAAGAGAAGGTTTAGAAGTGCATGCTGCCGCAGATGGTTATATTTCACGTATTAAAATTTCTCCTTTTGGAAACGGAAAAGCTATTTATATCAATCACCCCAATGGATTTACAACAGTGTATTGTCATTTGCAAACTGCAACTGGCGAAATTGAAGAATATATCAAAAAAACACATTATAAAGAGCAGGCTTTTGAGATTGAAATGTTTCCAAAAGCAAATGAATTAGTGGTTGAAAAAGGACAAGTAATTGCACTTTCTGGAAATACAGGTTCTTCGGAAGGACCACATTTGCATTTCGAATTTAGAGATACTAAAACGGAGAAAATCATCAATCCCATGTTTTTTGGATTTGATAAGAATTTCAAAGACACTAAAAAACCTGTAATTGCAGCTGTCTATGTTTATCCTTTAGCTGGCGCTACAGCTAATAAATCTAAACAACCGTTGTTACTGAATTTAAATTTGCAAAAAGATGGTACTTATTTAGCAACTAAAGTCTTGACTAATGGACAAATTGGTTTTGGAATTACTGCCGATGATTATGATAATGTCTCTTTTAATAAAAATGGCGTTTATAAAGTACAGTCATATTTGAATGGAAAAGCTGCTTTTGGCTATCAATTTGACACTTATTCCTTTGACGAAATGCGTTATGTAAATGCATTGATTGATTATTCTCGTTATAGAAAATCGTATCAAAGAGTTCAGAAGTTATTCATGACAAATCCTTTTAATTTGAGTATCATAAAAACCGATGCGGCTAACGGAATAGTAACAGTATTGCCCAATTTAAATTTGGTTTATAGAATAGAAGTTTCGGATTATTTTGGAAATACAACTATTGTCAATATCCCAATTGGTTTTGATGCAGCTAGTCCAGTCGTGCAAAAAGAAGAAGTTGTTTCTAATTATTTTGTGAAAGCCAAAAAAGATAATATTTTTTCTAAAGATAACATGACGGCAACTTTTCCAGCTGGAACCTTTTATGATGATTTCGCCATGAATTTTACTTTAAACGGAAATGTTTTAACCTTACATGATGATTCTGTTCCTGTACATTCGAGTTTTGAAATAACTATGCAAAGCGATAAATATACTGACGAGCAAAAAAGTAAAGTGTATATTGCCGATTTAAGTTCTAATGGACGTTTGGGTTATAATTCGACTTCAGTAAAAGGGAATGTTTATAGCACAAAAACGAGATCTTTAGGCAAATATACTTTGGCCATGGATACTTCAGCGCCTACAATTAGCATTGCTAAATCTATTGAAGGACGGTGGTTGAGTAATGAAAAAACGATTCAGCTTTCTATTAGTGATTCTGGTTCAGGTATAAAATCATACAATGGTTATTTGAATGGAAATTGGATTTTATTTGATTATAATTATAAAACTAGAAAAATAACGCATCATTTTAGCGACGGAATCGTTGCCGAAGGTGCTAATGATTTAAAAGTAATTGTAACGGATCAAGTGGGGAATTCAACTACATTTGAAACTCATTTTTTTAGAAGTCAAAAATAATATTTAGATACTTTGAATATCAATAAACTTAGCTTCCTTTTTATTGTGTTTTGGATTAGTTTTTCTTCTTTGGCACAATTGGCTAAAGTCAAGGGAACGGTGCTTGATGCTCAAAATCGTCCTGTAAGTAATGTGAATGTTTCCTTTTTGGGGCATGCAACACAATCGGACGCAAAAGGTTTTTATGCTATTAAAGTTCCTGTAAACAAAAAGATAAGTTTGGTTTTTAGTCATTTGACTTTTAAAAAAGCCACGGTTTCTTTGTTGTTGAAAAATAGTTCGGATTACGAATTGAATGTGGTGCTGAATGAAAATGAGGAACAAATGGGGGAAGTAATTGTTTCTAAAGATAAGAAAAGTCAAATTCAGGGTATTACGACTATTTCGGCTAATATGATAAAAAAATCCCCAGGAGCCAATGCAGGAATTGAAAACGTATTGAAAACATTAGCTGGAGTTAATTCGAATAATGAATTGAGTACGCAATATTCTGTACGAGGCGGAAATTACGATGAAAATTTAGTGTATGTCAACGAAATTGAAATTTACCGTCCTTTTTTAATCCGTTCAGGTCAACAAGAAGGTTTGAGTTTTACCAACACTGATTTGATTCAGAATGTTAGTTTTTCGGCTGGTGGATTTCAGGCTAAATATGGTGACAAATTATCGTCGGTTTTAGATATTACTTATCGAACTCCAAATCATTTTTCAGCAGCTTTTGAAGCAAGTTTACTTGGCGGAAGCCTTGCCGTTGATGCTGTTTCTAAAAATAAAAAATGGACTTCGGTTACTGGTGTTCGTTATCGAAATAATAGTCTTTTAGTCAATAGCCAAGATACTCAAACTAATTATACACCTTCTTTTGTAGATGTTCAAACGAATGTGAATTACAAAGCGTCTGCAAAATGGCAATGGAGTTTTCTTGGGAATATTTCGCAAAATAAATACGATTATCAACCGTTGGTTAGGAAAACACGTTTTGGAACTATTGATAATCCAATGGTGTTGAATGTATTTTATGAAGGACAAGAAAAAGACAAGTACAATACTTATTTTGGAGCATTGAAAACCACTTACCAAGTTTCAGATAAGCTTACTTTGAAGTTTATTGGTTCGGCGTATCATACTTTAGAACAAGAACATTTCGATATTTTGGCACAATATCTTTTGACTGATAATGCTACCACCATTGGTTCTGATTCTTACGATGTATCTTATGCAAACGGAATTGGTACGCAGTTAAATCATGCTAGAAATGATTTGGATGCTTTGATTGTAAACACAGAAATCAAAGGTTTTTACGATTGGAGGAAAAGTAATTTAGAATTTGGAGTAAAATACACGCGCGAATCGATTCGAGATCGAGTGGTGGAGTGGGAAGTAATTGATTCCGCAGGATTTTCGATTAATCCACCAATTCTAGATTTTTCTAGAGATGATCAACCAGGAACATCTTATACAGGACCTTTGGCTCCATATCGAAGCGTTTTTGTTACTAACTTTAATACAATTAATCGATTTTCGGCTTATGTTCAGTGGAATGCAAAAACCAATTTAGATAATGCCGAACTTTGGTACACCGCAGGAATGCGAATGCAAAATTGGGGCGTTTCAGGAACGAATACTTCTGGAAATTCGCAAACAGTTTTTAGTCCAAGAGCGCAATTGGCATTAAAACCCAATTGGGAAAAAGAGATGATTTTTAGAATTTCGGGTGGTTATTATTACCAACCGCCATTTTATCGAGAATTGAGAGATGCTTCTGGAGCTGTTCAAGATAATGTAAAAGCACAGCAGTCAGTTCAAGTAGTTTTAGGAAATGAATATAGTTTTAAAATGTGGCAACGTCCTTTTAAGTTGGTTTCGGAGTTGTATTATAAATCATTAAGCGATGTTAATACGTACACAATAGATAATGTTAGAATCCGTTATGCTGCTACTAATGATGCTAAAGCTTATGCTCAAGGATTAGATCTTCGTTTGAATGGCGAATTTGTTTCTGGAACGGAGTCTTGGTTTAGTTTTGGTTATCTTAAAACAGAAGAAAATAGTAATAACAGAGGATATATTGCGCGGCCAACAGACCAACGATTGAAATTTGGTGTCTTGTTTCAAGATTATATGCCCGCAATCCCGAGTATGAAATTGTATTTGAATTTGGTTTACAATACAGGTTTACCAGGAGGTTCGCCTTCTTATGCTGATGCGTATCAATATCAAAATAGATTGAATGATTACCGACGAGTAGATGTTGGTTTTTCTAAAGTTTTGATTGATGCCAATTCTAAAACAAGAAAGAATTGGTTAGGAGGTTTTAAAGAGTTAGCTATTGGTTTAGAAATATTCAATTTGTTTAACAATCAAAACGCAATTACCAATACTTGGGTACGTGATGTGTATTCGAAAAATGAATATGCTGTACCTAATTACATGACTACAAGATTATTCAATGTGAAATTGAATGCGAAGTTGTAGTAAACGGATGGTTTTTGGGATTTTATTCGAATTGGATTAAATCATAAAATACCTTTAAATTTCAAAACCATTTTTAAAAATCATTACATTTGAAAATATTTTAATACCGAATCCTTATGAAAATAGTACATATAGTCTTGATGAATATTGCAATCGTACTTTTAGCGAGTTGTAAAAAAGAAGTTGAGAAGCCTAAAGTGATTTATGATACTGCTAATAAAGACAAGCAATTGACTAGAGTTGATTCGACTCAGATAGCCATTGCTGATTTGCCTATTCAAATGGAAGGAACGGATTATTTGATTCATCCTGTTGGTGATTTAAGAGTTTATGAACGAGGAACAAAGACCAAATATGGTTCTTCGAGCGTAATTGATTTGAGTTTTACCATTTCTAACTTGGGAGATAACGAAGTAACAGGTTATTTGCAAAATTTGAAATTCCAAAAAATAGATTCTGATTCAATAAAAGCATTAACAGATAAGCCTGCTTTGATTTTGACAGCGACATATTTAAAAGCAATTGCTGATAAGACCAATAAACAAATTTTAGTATACACTATGTATGATGTGGATACCAATAAAGACGGAAAATTAGATACAAGTGATATTAAATCTTTATACTTGAGTGATATTAGTGGAGATCATTTTACAAAAATTTCAGCTAATTTTGAAGAGTTAATCGATTGGAATTTAATCGAATCTAAAAATCGTTTGTATTTTAGAACGGTTGAAGATACCAATAAAAATGGGCAATTTGATAAGAATGATGTATTACATTATAATTACATCAACCTTTTAGATAAAGATTGGGAAGTTAAAAACTATGAGCCAATTTAAATCAAAATATCGCTTTCTAAATCGGATTTTTCAATGGTGAAATCAAAACCCAATTGTTTTACTAATTCGATTACTAGATTCTTATACCAGTTTTCCGATTTGGGATGAATGTAGATTTTTTCTATAAGTTGTTCAATATCTACATTGATTTTTAATCCCTCGTTTAGTTTGATGTTACTATCCGTTACGTCAGTAATGATGCGGACTTCTCGTTCGTATTGGAAACTTTTTCGTTTAAAAAGAAAAGGGAAAAATAAATCATCAAAAGGAATGTATTCTTTTTTATAATCGATGTAGTTTACTTCGCCAATATATTGTTTGAAATTATTTTCTGGATTCAAGGATTTTTGTAATCGTCCAATGGTTGATTGAATAGCAAGACCTTCGCTATTTTGAGTAAAAATCTGCCACATAGCAAAGGATTCGTACTCATTGATGTGCCAACTACTAATGGCTACTTTTTCACGATGGATTTTATAATTATTAATGAAATCAGGATTGTCAATGGCTAGTTTCTTGATTTCTTCGTAAGTAGGTTCGCTAAAAGTGCCTTCGTATTGATCTTCAAATTTGTCAGAACGCGACATGAATAACTTTTGCGAAAGCAATAAATCTAAAAATTTGGACAAATCTAAATACTTCCAAATTATCGTTTCGGGATCTTCCGGCAGTTTGATATTTAGATTGTTGTGGTACATTTTGTTAGATTTAAAATTGTTTTATAAAGGTATTATTCGTTTTTGAATCTAAAATGAACTGATGTTAAATTTTAATTATTTATTCGAAAGATTGCATCATTACGAGTTTGTTGTAGGTTCCGTTTAGCGTAATTAATTGGTCGTGTGTACCTTGCTCTACAATTTTTCCTTTTTGCATTACAATAATTGTATCAGCTTTTTGAATAGTCGAAAGACGGTGCGCAATTACAATAGATGTTCTGTTTTGCATCATGTTTTCTAAAGCCACTTGTACAAATTTTTCGCTTTCTGTATCCAATGCTGAAGTTGCTTCATCCAAAATCATGATTGGAGGGTTTTTTAAAACGGCACGAGCAATTGATAAACGTTGTTTTTGTCCTCCTGATAATTTGTTTCCGCTATCGCCAATGTTGGTGTAGATTCCTTTAGGTAATTCATTTACAAACTCGTAAGCATTGGCAATTTTCAAGGCTGCTATAATTTCTTCGTCGCTAGCATTTTGCTTTCCTAAAGCAATATTAGCTTTGATGGTATCATTAAATAAAATACTGTCTTGCGTTACCAATCCCATTAAACCTCGCAAGGATTGTAAATTCATGTCTTTGATGTTTACGCCGTCAATAGCAATACTTCCTTTGTGAACGTCATAAAAACGAGTTAGTAAATTGGCAATAGTACTTTTTCCACTTCCGGATTGCCCCACTAAAGCAACAGTTTGTCCTTTTTTAATTTGAAGAGAAAAATCTTTTAAAACGCTTTCTTTCTCGTATTTAAAATTGATATTTTGAATGTCAATATTGGAATCAAAACTACTTTTTTCAATAGCATTTTCTTTACTGGTAATAGGATTCTCTTGATTTAAAATTTCCAAAATACGTTCTGCTGCGGCATTTCCTTTTTTGACACTGTAAGAAGCTTTAGATATTGATTTGGCAGGAGTAAGGATGTTATAAGCTAATCCCATGTAAGCAATGAACGAAGCGCCATTTAGGGTTTTTTCGATTAAAACCATGTTTCCTCCGTACCATAATAGAATGGCAATAACCATAATTCCCATAAATTCACTCATTGGTGAAGCTAGATTTTGACGATTACCAATGCTATTGGATAGTTTAAAAAAACGTTCTGTAGATTCTTTGAAAACTTGGCCAAAATGGCTTTCGGCATTATAACCCTTAACGACTTTTAATCCTCCTAAAGTTTCTTCGATAGTAGATAAAAAGATGCCTTGTTCTTGTTGTGCTCTTGTTGATTTCTTTTTTAATTGTTTTCCAATGATAGAGATAATGTATCCAGAAACAGGAATGAAGATAAATACAAATAAAGTCAGTTGAGGACTTATAGCAAGCATGGCTATTATGGTAAAAATAATAGTTAGCGGTTCTTTTACTATAAGTTCTAAAATGGATAGGAAAGAGGTTTGAACTTCGTTAACATCAGCCGAAATACGAGCGATAACATCTCCTTTTCTTTTTTCGGAGAAAAAGGATAAAGGAAGTTCAAGTGTTTTTTTGTACATGGCATTACGCATGTCTCTCAGGATACCATTTCTTAAAAAAGTAATGAAAAACATTGCCAAATAATCACATAAATTTTTCAATAAAAAGATAGAAATTATTACGGCAACCATAATGGATAAGGTGTAACCTACACCATAAGTATCGGTCATGGTGGTAATGTGGTAACTAAGGTAATCTTCGCCAAATTTTTTAATTTCCCAAATTCCTTCGTAGGTTGGCATTACGGTATTTCTCTTGGTTTGGTCAAATAATACTTGCATCATTGGTATTAATGACATGAATGATAACGTACTAAAAAGTGCATACATTACATTGAAAAAGATATTACAGTAAGCGTATTTTTTATAAGGAACTATAAAAGAAAATATTTTTTTAAAATTGTCCATCCTATTGTTTTTTACCATCAAAACCCGATAGTTACTGAAAATATATCGGGTTTGATTGGGAAATTATGGAATTGTATTAGTTCAATTGCATAGCGGCAATAATGTTTTTTATTTTTTCGTCTAAGATACTTTCTACTTCTTTGAAGTTTTCTACTGCATCTAACTCAGTGTTTACGCTGATGTAGAACTTAATTTTTGGTTCAGTTCCACTTGGGCGAGCACAAATTTTAGAACCGTCTTCAGTATAATAAATAAGCACATTTGATTTTGGCATATCCATAGCTAATTCTTCTCCATCAAGTAGATTTTTAGCAACAGAAGATTGGTAATCTTCTACCATAATTACGCGTTGTCCGTTGATTTCTTTCAATGGGTTTTCTCTCAGGTCAATCATCATTTGGTTGATTTCTTGCAAGCCTTCCATTCCTTTTTTAGTCAATGAAACTAAGTATTCTTTGTAGAATCCGTGTTCAACGTATAATTGTAATAATTCTTTGTAAACGGTGCTTCCATTTGCTTTAGCTTGAGCAGCAACTTCGCAAATTAATAAGGTTGCAGCAACGGCATCTTTATCGCGAACAGCATCGCCAACCATGTATCCAAAACTTTCTTCTCCACCACCAATGAATTCCAATTCAGGGAAATCCTTAATCATTTTGGCAATCCATTTGAAACCCGTTAAACCTACTTTAAAATTAACATCATAAGCCGAAGCCAGTTCCATAATCATTGGAGTAGAAACAATAGTTGAACCTACAAATTGTTTTCCGTTGATTTTGCCTGCTTTTTTCCATTTTTCTAATAAAAAGGCAGTCATTAAAATCATGGTTTGGTTTCCGTTCAATAAAGTCATTTTGCCCTCATTATTTCGAACAGCAATTCCCAAGCGGTCACAATCAGGATCGGTACCAATAACAATATCCGCATTTGTTTTATCGGCTAAAGCCAATGCTAAAGTTAAAGCTTCTGGTTCTTCTGGATTTGGCGATTTTACTGTTGGGAAATCTCCATTAGGAACTGATTGCTCTTCAACTAAGTGTACATTTTTGTAACCTGCTTGCTTCAACGTTTCTGGCATTACAGTAATAGAAGTTCCGTGCAAAGAAGTGAAAACAATGTTTAGATTGTCTTTGGCTTCAGTTGGAGTATTGAAACTAGCATTTTCAATGGTTGAATTTATAAATGCTTGGTCAATGTCCTTGTCTATGTATTCAATCAAATCTTCGTTAGCATCAAATTTGATTTCGTTGTAATTTAATTTTTCGATAGCATTAATAATTGCTTCGTCTTCAGGAGGAACAATTTGTCCACCATCTTCCCAATATACTTTGTAACCATTGTATTCTGGAGGATTATGTGAAGCCGTAAGAACAATTCCGCATTGGCAACCTAAATGTCTCAATGCAAAAGATAATTCTGGTGTAGGTCTTAAATCAGAAAAAAGATAAACTTGGATTCCATTGGCAGAAAAAACATCGGCAACAACTTTTGCTAAAGATTTACTGTTATGGCGACAATCAAAAGCAATAACTGCTTTTATGGGCTGGTTAGGAAAAACAGATTTCAAGTAATTAGAAAGTCCTTGAGTGCTTTTTCCTAGTGTATATTTGTTGATACGGTTGTTTCCAACACCCATAACTCCACGCATTCCACCAGTTCCAAATTCTAGGTTTTTATAAAAACTTTCTTCAAGTTCTTTAGGTGAAGTTGCTATTAGGTTTTTAACTGCTTCTTGGGTTGCGGTGTCAAATGTTGGGCTTTGCCATTCATTAACTGCATCTAAAATGTTTTGTTTGATTTCCATTTTTGTAGCGTTTACTTTTCGAGTTTTATTTTCAGTTGTTTTTAGTCTTTTGTAATAGTATAATGTGCTGTTATTTTTATTCGAAATTTATGAAAAAAATAGCTTGATTATAAGAAATTAATCTCAGTTGAAATTTTATAGCGTTCTTCGTTGTTTTTAGTGCGCAAAATAATTTCGCCTAAGAAACCAGCTAGAAATAATTGTGTGCCTAATATCATTGTGGTTAATGCAATGAAAAACCAAGGGTTGTTAGTTACTAAGCTGTATTGCATGTCGTTGTACATGTGATACAACTTAGAAATTCCAATATATCCTGCTAGTAAAAAACCGATGATAAACATAAAAGAACCAATTGCACCAAATAAATGCATGGGTCTTTTTCCAAATCGAGATAAGAACCAAATGGTAATTAAATCAAGGAAACCGTTAATAAAACGTTCCATGCCAAATTTAGTTTCTCCGTATTTTCTAGCTTGGTGTTGAACGACTTTTTCTCCAATTTTTCCAAATCCAGCATTTTTTGCCAAAACAGGAATGTAACGGTGCATTTCGCCCGAAACTTCAATGTTTTTGACAACGATATTTTTGTACGCTTTTAAACCACAATTAAAGTCATTTAAATGTACACCCGAAGTTTTTCGAGCAGCCCAATTGAATAATTTAGAAGGAATGTTTTTTGCAACAACGGAGTCGTAGCGTTTCTTTTTCCATCCTGAAACCAAATCAAATTTTTCTTTGGTAATCATTTCATATAATCCAGGAATTTCTTCTGGACTGTCTTGCAAATCGGCATCCATAGTGATAATAACGTCACCTTGAGCTTTTGCAAAACCTGCGTGTAAAGCTTGCGATTTCCCGAAATTTTTCATGAATCGGATTCCTTTTACATGAGTGTTTTCGGTGGCAAAACTTTGAATGATTGGCCAAGAATTATCTGTACTTCCGTCATCTAAAAATATAATTTCGTACGAATAACGGTTTTCTTGCATTACTTTTATAATCCAAGCGTAGAGTTCTTTAAGCGATTCTTCTTCGTTAAGAAGTGGTATTAGTATAGATAAATTCATCGATTTTATGCTTGTGATGAGGGTTTGCTTTTAAAGAAAGCGGCTAAAATTAAACCAAAAATGGTACAGAAAACTATATTAGACAAAGATCCTTTTAATAATCCAACAATTGAAAATTGATCGTTTTCTCGTAAATCTTTAATAGCAGCATTAATAGTTGCAGCAGGGGCATTAAATTTTTTCATTGCAGAAATCATATATTTAATCGTCAATTCTTTAATGGTATCTTTAGCAGCAGGATCGACAAAATTGAATAAAATCATATTGAAAACAACTGAGATTGCAATACCGATTAATGCCGAAATAAAATAAGTAGTAAAGGCATCTTTAAAGGTGAAAATGCCATTGAATTCCTTTTTTGTTTTTACAAGTAGAATAATTGCAATTATTAGATATAAGCCTAAATTTGCGAAACCAATCCAAGGAGAAGTAAATAAATTTAAGTCAATAGAGTAAATTAAAGAGGTTATTAAAACAGAAGTTAATCCAGTTATAATTCCAAAAGTAATTCCGTTTTTTTTGATGGTTTCATGAATCATGGTTCGATACTTTCAATTAAGCAACAAATATAGTAATTCCCTGTATATTGAAGAGTAAAAAACTGTTTTTAGCGCTTTATATAAAAAAAAGAAATAAACATTTGTTTATTGAAAAATAATTGTATTTTTGCATCCTCAAAATAATAGTAAAAAAAGTTGTAATGAGTTTATACCTTTTCTGTTAAAAGAAAAGCTTCAAAATAAATTATAGCCAAACAAATAAAAAAGATTCAAGATGAAAAAAGGTGTACACCCAGAAAATTACAGATTAGTTGCTTTTAAAGACATGTCAAACGAAGATGTTTTTATTACTAAATCTACTGCTGATACTAAAGAGACAATTACAGTTGATGGTGTTGAATACCCAGTTGTAAAAATGGAGATCTCTAGAACTTCTCACCCTTTTTACACTGGTAAATCTAAACTTATCGATACTGCAGGACGTATTGATAAATTTAAAACTAAATACGCTAAACATATTAAATAATTTTAATTTGTTTCTAAATAAACTAAGCCTTCCTTTTTGGGAGGCTTTTTTATTTTTATCTATTTGAAAACTTTGTAACTTTGGCTTGTGTTTTAATAAAAAACACAACTAATAAATTGACAATTTTATGAATTATATACTTTTTGATGGACCAGCTCGTAATGCTTTGTTGCCATTTACATTTACGCGTCCAGTAGCGGATATTCTTATAGGGATCCTAACAATTCGTCAAAAATGGGAACGCTATTTAGGTTCTACAATTACGACTTTGACCGAAGAATATTTGTCTGATAAATACCCAATGGTTGAATTAGGAGAGAATGTTATGATTAATGCTTCTTTTCTTCCAAACGAAGTTTTAACTGAAATGATTTCGAATTTAGAATCTAATCAGGCTATTTTTAAAGGAGAAGAAGTGATTGCTTTTTTTACAAATGACAGTCAGGAAGAAGTAGATTTTGATACTTATGAAATTATCGAATACGATGAAGAATGTTTAACGGTAATGAATACTTGGGATATTTTTTCTAAGAATGCAGCTGCAATACGTGAGGATTTTGAGTTTTTAACTGAAGATAGAAAATCACAACCCATTCCTAAAAGTGTGAATGTAATTGCACCGGAGAATGTTTTTATTGAAGAAGGGGCTCAACTAGAGTTTGTAACTTTAAATGCATCAACAGGTCCTATTTATATTGGAAAAGATACTTTAATCATGGAAGGTTCTTTAATTCGTGGTCCTTTTGCACTTTGTGAAGGAGCTGTGGTTAAGATGGGAGCAAAGGTTTATGGAGCAACTACGGTTGGAATGTATTCAAAAATTGGAGGAGAAATAAATAATTCGGTGTTGTTTAATTATTCGAATAAAGGACATGAAGGATTTTTAGGAAATTCAGTTTTAGGAGAATGGTGCAATATTGGTGCGGATAGTAACAATTCGAATCTAAAAAATAACTATGAAGAAGTACGTTTGTGGAGCTATGAAACGGAAGGTTTTGCTAAAACAGGATTACAGTTTTGTGGCTTAATGATGGGAGATCATAGTAAATGTGGAATAAATACCATGTTTAATACAGGTACAGTTGTGGGAGTGAGTTCTAATATTTTTGGAACTGGATTTCCACGCAATTTTATTCCTAGTTTTTCTTGGGGAGGAGCTGCTGGTTTTACAACTTATGTGACCAAAAAGGCTTTTGATACAGTTAAATTAGTAATGAGTAGAAGGAATATGGAGTTTGATGAAAAAGAAGTAGCGATCTTAGAACATGTTTTTGAAGAGACTAAAAAGTGGAGAAAAGAATAGATTTAGAGTGTTTCATCTAAAAATTTTGTAATCTTTGTTGTTGAACTTCTTTTTATGAATAATGTTAATTTTTCAAGAGTCATTCTTTTTAATTCTAAATAAAATGAGATAAATTCAATATTTTATTTTTTGGCAAAAACACTTTTTTTGTTTTTAAATTAACTTTTGTCTTTTTAAAACGAATTTCATTAGTTTATTGTTTGTAATTATTATATTTTCGCTCAAATTTTTTTACTTTTAAGTGTTTTTGTTGTGTTTTTGATAATTGTGAATAATAAATAAATTTATGGAAGAATTCATTGGTTTTTTGAATGATATTGTATGGAGTAATGCATTAATTGTTTTGTGTTTGGGATCAGGGCTCTATTTTTCATTAAGAACTCGTTTTTTACAAGTACGTCATTTTAGAGAAATGTTTCGTTTGCTTTTTGATGGTGAAAGTTCAGAGTCGGGAGTATCTTCGTTTCAGGCTTTATCGATGTCTTTAGCTGGAAGAGTAGGAACTGGAAATATTGCTGGAGTAGCAACGGCAATTGCTTTTGGAGGTCCGGGAGCTTTGTTTTGGATGTGGATGGTTGCTTTTTTAGGAGCTAGTACTGCATTTGTCGAAGCTACGTTAGCACAAATTTATAAAGAAAAAGATAAAGGATTACTTCGTGGTGGACCTTCTTTTTATATAGAAAAAGGACTTGGAATTAAGTGGTTTGCTACTGCTTTTGCAATTGTTGCGGTAGTCGCTATGGGGATTTTACTTCCAGGTGTGCAAGCTAATTCAGTTGCCGAAGGATTTAATAATGCTTTTCAATTAAATACTTGGATTACAGGAGGAGTTTTAGCATTGATATTTGCAGCTATTGTTTTTGGAGGTGTGAAACGTATCGCTAAGTTTACCGAGTTAATTGTTCCTTTTATGGCTGCAGCTTATATTCTTGCTGCAATAGCAATTGTTGCCATCGATATTGATAGATTGCCTAGTATTATTGCTTTAATTTTTAAAAGTGCTTTTAATCAAGAAGCTGGTTTTGGAGCTGTTTTTGGTTTAGCGGTGCAGTGGGGAGTAAAACGTGGAATTTATTCTAATGAAGCAGGTCAAGGTTCGGCGCCACATATTGCTGCTGCGGCCAATGTTTCTCATCCAACTAAACAAGGTTTAGTACAAGCTTTTTCGGTTTATATTGATACGCTTTTAGTTTGTACTGCTACTGGATTTATGATTTTAATCACAGGAACATATAATGTAAAAAACCCTGCTTTTGGAACTAAAGGCGCTTCAGAATTTTTGTATTCTGGACTTGCTAGTGTTAGTCCTGGTGCAGGATATACACAAAGTGCTATGGATACTGTTTTTCCTGGCGTTGGTTCTTATTTTGTTGCCTTTGCTTTATTTTTCTTTGCTTTTACTACTATTCTAGCCTATTATTATATTGCAGAAACGAATGTTTCGTATTTGACAAGAAAGTTAAAAACGCCAATTTTTAATCACTTATTACGTGCGGTTATTATTTTGGTTCTTATTTATGGAAGTGTTAATACAGCAAAATTAGCTTGGGATATTGGTGACTTGGGTGTTGGGTTAATGGCTTGGTTTAATATTATAGCAATTCTTTTGTTGCAAAAACCGGCTTTGGCAGCCTTAAAAGATTATGAAAAACAGAAAAAAGAGGGTAAAAATCCTGTTTTCAATCCAGAAGATATTGGTGTGACTAATGCTCCAATTTGGAATGAGACAGATGAAGATAAAAAATAGTAGAATTAGACGTAAGTTCTACACATAAATAGGTTTCTCGCAGAAGTCATTTAAATTATATTGTTTCCAATAGATGAAGCTGTATTGTTTAAATGACTTTTGTTTTTAGTGAAGAATATTCAATTGCAATCATTTTCTAATTGCCTTTTAATTCTATCTTTGCAGCTTTAAAAAAAGTTAGTCAATTAAACGATTAACCGAATAAACAAATCAAGAAAAGACAATGATTACAATAAATGATATTTCCGTTCAGTTTGGTGGAACGACACTTTTTAGCGATGTTTCTTTTGCTATTAATGAGAATGATAAAATTGCCCTTATGGGTAAAAATGGTGCTGGAAAATCGACTTTGTTGAAAATTATAGCAGGAAATAGTAAGCCATCTACTGGAAGTGTTTCAGCTCCTAAGGATGCTATTGTGGCTTACTTGCCTCAACATTTATTGACTACTGATGGAGCAACGGTGATGGAAGAAGCATCGAAAGCCTTTGCGGAATATTTTTCTATGAAATCAGAGATTGATGAAATCAATGAGCAATTGACTATTCGTACCGATTATGAAAGTGATGAGTACATGAAATTAATCGAAAGAGTATCCGACTTAAGCGAGAAATTTTATGCTATTGAAGAAATAAATTATGAGGCAGAAGTAGAGAAAATTCTAATAGGATTAGGTTTTGTTCGTGAGGATTTTGAAAGACAAACTTCAGAGTTTTCTGGAGGATGGAGAATGCGAATCGAATTGGCTAAAATTTTATTACGCAAGCCTGATTTGATTTTGCTTGATGAGCCAACGAATCACATGGATATTGAAAGTATTCAATGGTTGGAAGATTTCTTAATTAATTCGGCTAAAGCAGTTGTTGTTATTTCTCACGATAGAGCGTTTGTGGATAATATTACCAATCGTACTATTGAAGTAACGATGGGAAGAATTTACGATTATAAAGCCAAATATTCTCATTATTTAGAATTGCGTAAAGACAGGAGAATTCACCAACAAAAAGCATACGACGAACAACAAAAAATGATTGCTGATAATCGCACTTTCATTGATCGTTTTAAAGGTACTTTTTCTAAAACCGATGCCGTTCAATCTCGTGTGAAGATGTTAGAAAAGTTAGTAATTGTTCAGGTTGACGAAGTGGATAATTCGGCATTGAAATTAAAATTTCCACCAGCAGCTCGTTCTGGTCAATATCCAGTTGTAGTTAAGGATTTATCTAAATCGTATGGTGATCATGTGGTTTTTAAAGAGGCTAACATTGTTATCGAAAGAGGCGAAAAAGTAGCTTTTGTAGGTAAAAATGGTGAAGGAAAATCGACTATGATTAAAGCCATCATGAAAGAAATTGGTATTGATGGTGGTAGTTTAGAAATAGGTCATAATGCACAAATTGGTTATTTTGCTCAAAATCAAGCATCGTTATTAGATGAAAATGCTACTATTTTTGAAACTATTGATGATATTGCTGTTGGAGATATTCGTACGCAAATCAAAAATATTTTAGGGGCATTTATGTTTCAAGGTGATGATATTACCAAAAAAGTAAAAGTACTTTCTGGGGGAGAAAAAACACGTTTGGCAATGATTAAATTATTGTTGGAACCAGTAAATTTATTGATTCTGGATGAGCCTTCCAATCACTTGGATATGAAAACTAAGGATATTATTAAGGATGCTTTGCGTGATTTTGATGGAACTTTAATCTTAGTTTCTCACGACCGTGATTTCTTAGATGGTTTGGCTACTAAGGTTTTTGAATTTGGAAACAAAAGAGTAGTGGAGCATTTTGAAGATATTTCTGGATTCTTAGCGAATAAGAAAATGGAAAATATGAGAGAAATTGAAAAATAAATTTCAGAAATAGTATAAAATAGAAAAGAGCATTTGTGTAAACAGATGCTCTTTCTTTTTGTTTTACAATCTGATTCCGGGTGGAAGTAATTCTTTGTATGAAGGATTTTTTTTGAAAAATTGTACAATTCTAGGGTAGGTTGGAACTACTTTTAATCGTTGTTCTATTGCGTTCTCTAAAATAGTTTTGATTAAGCTGTCAATGAATTTTTCGTTTTTAAAATCTTCGGGAGTATTTATTTTGGTTAAAAATATTTTCCTTTCTTGAAAGGAATATTCAACTGTAATGAGTCCTTCGGGAAGCGTTGTTTCAAATTGTCTTGCAAAACTGTTGTCTTTGATTTCGATTGTTGCAAATGTTTCCATAATTTTCTTTCTTTTTTTGAACTTAAATAAAATTAAAAATAACAAGTCACGAGAACTGTTTTGGAAGAAGTCCTTTTTTTTAAATGAAGTTTCTTTTAATTTAGTTTTGAATGAAATGAGAACTGTAAAGTTAAGTCTTTGATAATCAAAATCAAATAATTTTAACGTCTCGTTTTTTACGTTATGTTAAAGTAGCTGCTTTCTTGGGTACAAAATTAGGAATGCAGTATAGAATAAATTAAATTAGTTTTTTAATAAATTGAAATTTGAATTCCAATAATGAGCAAAATACCTGTTTATTTCATGCCAGGAATGGCAGCAAATTCTTTGATTTTTGAAAGGATTAAGTTGGATGCTCTTCTTTTTGAGGTTCATTATTTAGAATGGGAAATTCCTGAAATTAATCAGACTTTGGAGGATTATGCTAAACAAATAGCATTGCGTATTACACATCAAAATCCAGTGCTAATTGGTGTTTCTTTTGGAGGAATTCTGGTGCAAGAAATAGCTAAAATTATTAAAGTAAATAAAGTAATTATTATTTCGAGTGTCAAAACCAATTCAGAATTCCCAAAACGAATTCAATTAGCCAAAAAAACAGCTATGCACAAGCTTATTCCTATGCGGTTATTCTTGGGTTTAGTGCGTTGGGCAAAATTGTTATTTGGCGAGAAAATGAAAACCAGAATGCAGTTGTATGATACTTTTTTATCCGTGCGGGACATTCATTATTTAAAATGGTCTGTCGAAAAAGTGATTTTTTGGAATTGTTCAACCGTTGATGAGCAGCTAATTCATATTCATGGAGATAAAGATCGAATGTTTCCTATTCATAATATCAAAAAATGTATAGTTGTAGAAGGAGGAACGCATGTTATGATCATGACCAAGTATAAATGGTTCAACGAGAATTTACCCAAGCTTATTCAAGAATAACAATAAAAAAATCCCAAATTCAGAATTGGAATTTGGGATTTTTTTACTGTTATTTCAGAAAAAATTAGATTTTTTTCATTTGGTCTTTCATCATGGCGATTTGGTCTTTCAACATGTTTTGTTTGTCTAGCTTTTTAACTTGAGAAATTAAAGTAGTTGCTTCTAATTTTCTTCTGCGAGACAAAGCAATACCTGCTAAGTTTAATTTGGCTACAGCCAAATCCATGTCCATTGATAATCCTAGTTCGATAGCTTTCTTGAAATATTTTTCAGATTGATTGATATTGGTTTGCGAAAGCATAATTCCATGAAGGTAATTAAAGTATCCTTGTTGTTTTTTTATTAATGCTGATTCAGGGTTTTTGATGAATGAAAGCCATTTTTGAGCACCTTCAAAGTCTTGTTTTCTTAGTTTTAAAAAGGCTAAAAGGATAAATTCGTTTTTATAATAAAGAAAAATAGGAATTACAGTAAGTAATAATAAGAAGATTCCGTTTCCAATATTGTTCTCTGTAAATTGCCAAATGCTAGTGATTACGATAAGTCCAGCGATAATAAGTTTAATATTCTTGTTTAACATGATGGGTATATAATTTGTGTTTGCAAAGATAGTAAAATGAATTAAAAATATTTTTATAAAACTTCTTGCTAGAAAAAAAAGTCTTTGTATATTTGCACTCGGTTTCAGAATAAGCACTATTCGAAATATAAGAGATACATATAAACAAGTTTTAAAGATACAAAGCAATGAGCAAAAGAACGTTTCAACCATCGAAAAGAAAAAGAAGAAATAAACACGGATTTATGGACAGAATGGAGTCTGCGAATGGAAGAAAAGTTCTTGCGCGTAGAAGAGCTAAAGGAAGACATAAATTGACTGTTTCTAGCGAACCTAGACACAAAAAATAATGTTTGTATAAGCATAAATAAGGGCGTTACTTTTTTTAGTACCGCCTTTTTTTATATCTTGTCGGTAAAATAAGACTCAAACTTAAGATTAATAGTGAGTTAGAACATTTTTAATCTGAAAAAATCGGGTAAAAAAAATTACTTCATAAAACAATAATTACAATATAATGCCAAAAGACACTTCCATAAAATCAGTTTTAATTATAGGATCAGGTCCTATTGTTATTGGTCAAGCTTGCGAATTTGACTACGCAGGATCACAATCAGCACGTTCCATTCGTGAAGAAGGAATTGAAGTTATCTTGATAAATTCAAATCCTGCTACGATTATGACCGATCCTTCTATGGCGGATCATATTTATTTGAAGCCTTTAACAACAAAGTCGATTATTGAAATTCTAAAAGAGCACCCACAAATTGATGCTGTTTTGCCTACAATGGGAGGGCAAACCGCTTTGAACTTGTGTTTAGAGGCTGAAGAAAAAGGAATTTGGAAAGATTTTGGAGTACGATTAATAGGTGTTGATGTAAATGCCATCAATATTACTGAGGATAGAGATCAGTTTAAAGCACTTCTTAAAAAAATAAATGTACCTACAGCTCCTGCTGAAATTTGTACGTCTTATTTAAGAGGTAAAGAAATTGCTCAAATGTTTGGCTTTCCATTGGTTATTCGTCCATCGTTTACTCTGGGAGGAACTGGAGCAGCTATTGTTTACAAACCAGAAGATTTTGACCGCTTGTTAACTGCTGGACTTGAAGCATCGCCAATTCACGAAGTTTTAATTGATAAAGCTTTGATGGGATGGAAAGAATATGAATTAGAACTTTTAAGAGATAAAAATGATAATGTAGTGATTATCTGTTCTATCGAAAATATGGACCCAATGGGAATCCATACTGGAGATTCAATCACTGTGGCACCAGCCATGACATTATCGGATACTACTTTCCAAAAATTACGTGATTACGCTATCTTGATGATGCGTAGTATTGGTAATTTTGCTGGAGGATGTAACGTACAGTTTGCAGTTTCACCTGATGAAAAAGAAGATATCGTTGCAATCGAGATTAATCCTCGTGTATCGCGTTCTTCTGCTTTAGCATCTAAAGCTACAGGTTATCCAATTGCAAAAATCGCTTCTAAATTAGCTTTAGGCTACAACTTAGATGAATTGCAAAACCAAATTACAAAATCAACTTCGGCTCTTTTTGAACCAACATTGGATTATGTAATTGTAAAAATACCACGTTGGAACTTTGATAAATTTGAAGGTTCTGACAGAACTTTAGGACTTCAAATGAAATCAGTAGGTGAGGTAATGGGAATTGGACGTTCGTTCCAAGAAGCCTTACACAAAGCCACTCAATCATTAGAAATTAAACGTAATGGTTTAGGAGCTGACGGAAAAGGAAATACCAATTACGAACAAGTAATTGAAAAATTAACCTACGCAAGTTGGGATCGTGTATTTATTATTTACGATGCCATTGCTATGGGAATTCCGTTGAGCAGAATTCATGAAATCACAAAAATTGACATGTGGTTCTTGAAACAATACGAAGAATTATATACACTTGAGAAAGAAATTTCTAAATATACTGTAGCTACTTTGCCTAGAGAATTATTGCTTGAAGCAAAACAAAAAGGTTTTGCCGACAGACAAATTGCTCATATGGTGGGTTGTCTAGAAAGCGAAGTGCATACCTTGCGTATGAACACCAACATCAACCGTGTGTTTAAACTGGTTGATACTTGTGCAGCCGAATTTGAAGCAAAAACACCTTATTACTACTCTACTTTTGAAGCTGAAATTGAAAAAGCAGATGGTACTCGTTATGTAGATAACGAAAGTATTGTAACGGATAAAAAGAAAATCATCGTTTTAGGTTCTGGACCAAATAGAATTGGACAAGGAATTGAGTTTGATTACTCTTGTGTACACGGAGTTTTGGCAGCTAAAGAATGTGGTTACGAAACCATCATGATTAACTGTAATCCAGAAACAGTTTCAACTGATTTTGATACAGCTGATAAATTATACTTCGAGCCTGTTTTCTGGGAGCATATTTACGATATCATCCAACACGAAAAACCAGAAGGGGTTATTGTACAATTAGGTGGTCAAACGGCCCTTAAATTAGCAGAAAAATTATCTAAATACGGAGTAAAAATCATCGGAACTAGTTTTGATGCACTTGATTTAGCCGAAGATAGAGGACGTTTCTCTGACTTGTTAACCGAGTTAGAAATTCCTTTCCCACAATTTGGAATTGCTGAAACAGCTGATGAGGCTTCAGCGCTTGCAGATACATTGGATTTCCCATTATTGATTCGTCCTTCTTATGTGTTGGGTGGTCAAGGAATGAAAATTGTAATCAACAAACAAGAGTTAGAAGAGCACGTAGTGAACTTGCTAAAAACCATTCCTGGAAACAAATTGCTTTTAGATCACTATCTTGATGGTGCGATTGAAGCAGAAGCAGATGCCATTTGCGACGGTGAAAACGTGTACATCATCGGAATTATGGAGCACATAGAGCCTTGTGGAGTGCACTCTGGAGATTCTAATGCAACTTTGCCTCCTTTTAACTTAGGAGAGTTTGTCATGCAACAAATTAAAGACCATACTAAGAAAATTGCTTTAGGATTGAAAACTGTTGGTTTAATCAACATTCAATTCGCTATCAAAGACGATACGGTTTACATTATCGAAGCGAATCCAAGAGCTTCTCGTACGGTTCCGTTTATTGCAAAAGCATACGGAGAGCCTTATGTAAACTACGCTACTAAAGTAATGTTAGGACACAATAAAGTAACCGACTTTGATTTTAATCCAAAATTAAATGGATATGCCATCAAACAACCGGTTTTCTCTTTCAGTAAGTTCCCGAATGTAAACAAAGCACTAGGGCCAGAGATGAAATCAACAGGAGAAAGTATCTTGTTTATTGATGACTTAAAAGACGACCAGTTCTACGAATTGTACTCTAGAAGAAAAATGTACTTGAGTAAATAAGCTTGAGTTTATATATAGAAAAAGCCCCTTTTTGGGGCTTTTTTTTGTTATAATGTTGCTAACATTTGCGTATTTCCGAACGATTGGTTTTTACACAATATTGTTATTCCGAAGAATGAGGAATCTCCGCTAGTAACTCGACAAAGTATATTATTTTGTTGCCTTTTTATTGATTATTTGCTCAATGTTGCGGGCACGGAAAACATTTCCGCGCTATCTGGTTTTTATACTCTGTTTCTCTTCAAGTTTCTCTTCAAATAAATAAATTTATATGGAAGATAGAAATATAAAAATAGAAAGATTATGGATAGACTCAGTATAATATATTGTTTTTTATCAAATTCAGATTTATCTATTACAATTCTATTATTGTTTTCTAGTTGTACAATATCAACTGTATTTTGTTTTTCATCAAATCCCTCATTAAAAATTTTTACATCATCATTGATTCTAATATTTTTTTCGAGTTTATTATATTTTTTATCGTGATTGAAGTAAGAATATAATGTGTCATTTCCATATAATTTAATATAAAACACTTCACTTTCTGTTGTCGGTGATTTATAATTTCCTTTATGAATTCTAGTTGTAATTCCAATTTTCTCTATTTTTCCAGAATTTAATTTAAAATCATATTCGGTTTTCTTGATTTTAGAAATTTGGATATAGATTAAGAAGCAACAAATTAAAGGCAAAAGAATAACAGTAATTGCAAGCAAGATTTTTTTAATCATTTTATATTTAATTTCAGGGATTTTTTGGCAACATATCTGCCAGTGTTGTACCACTTTAAGAGGGCTGAAAGTTCATAAACGCTAAATTTTCGGCTTAACGAATACTTGATGCGAAACGATAATTCCACTAAATTCCAGCTAGCTCAAAATGGCGATTAGCTGTAGTTTTTCTTATTTATATTGGATTTCTTCTTTTCCGTTTAGTTCTTCAAGTTTGATTGGTTCAACGTAAGTTTGTATTGGATTATTTAATTTTTGCTTTTCTTCACCCATTGCAAAACCCATTTTATAGCCAATATTGTCAGAAGTTGTTAAATATACATTGTCATAATCTTTGTCTTCACTCGGAATAAATAACATTACTTTTTTATTTACGATTTCATTCGTCATCCAATTATCATTCTGGTTTGTTGAAACCCAAGCTTTGATTGTTGGTTTGTAAATAATGTCATTTGGATAATACATATAATTTACAAAATAACAATAAGTTTCGAAATCTGTGTCATGTGGAAATGTGACAACAAATTTGTTTTCTGATAAAATTGTAAGTAGAGGCAAAGCTCTTAAATTTTCTTGATTATAATTGTTACAGAATTTTTGTAAAGCATTTTTTAGATCTTCCAATTTTACATTTTCAATAAGTACAATTTTATCATTCTTAATTTTTTCCGTTGGCATTTCGGCATTATTTGGTCTGCTTTCGTTTTTACTATTATTATTCGAAATGCAAGATTTCAATATAAATCCGACAACAATTATTCCACCAATTATAAGTAATGTTTTCATTTTCATTTTAAATTTTAAGTTGATTTTACTGTAGTTTCCTAAAATCACAGCAAACGTTCTTTTACTACAGCGGGTTTGGGACTAAATAAAACCCTATTTTCGGATTTGCCAAATCATCCCAAATACAAAACCAACTTTCCATTAAGTCAATTGCCCAAATCCATTGTAGTAGCTATTAGTGGCTGGTTTTATTTTATTTGTTCTACAATTTTATTTAGATATTCTTCAATCATTGCATCCATTTCATTATTGTTATTGAATATCATATTTTTAATTTTATTTTTTGCTTGTATTTTTGTTTTGTTATCGATTTTACCTGAAATTTCTTCAATGCTTTCATCTATATCTTTTAACATATCCATAGTTAATTTAGGTTGTAGCCAACTTTTTAAATCAAATGGAATTTCATTAATATATTCTTTTGCATTTTTTAAATAATCATCAAATTTATTTAATCTCTCTTTTATATTGTGTTTTCCACTTAATTCATAAGCGAAAATCGGAAATATTTCTGCTAATTCATTTAATACAATGTCAATGTTTGTTTCTAAATATTCTAATTTGTTATCATTCTCTGTTGATTTTGCAAATAATTTTTTTAAAATATTTTTTGTGATTTCATTTCCAAAATCTTGTTCAACTTCAATTATACTAATTTCAAATTTGTCAGATATTCTATTTTTAAGTTTGTTTATGTATTCTTCAATTTCAATTTCTATAGACAATTCTTTGGCAAAATGAAATCTCAATTCTAATAAATAGAAAAGTAATTTTTTCAGTTTTCGTTTTTCTTTTTTTTTGTCAGCAAAAAATTTTCCGCTTTCTGCAAGTCCAAAACCAATAAGAACGCCTAATAAAGGTAAAATTGTTTTAATCCATTCCATTTTTTTTTCTTTACTTTTAGGATTTTGTTTCTGTTCGGGCAAACTAGCCACACAACTCGTTTATAGGTCTGATAAAATCATACTAATCTACCTTAAATTGGGTGGATAGGTCTAATAAACGCCAGAGTTTATTCTTTTTCAAATATAGAAATTAAATCTTACAAACTACAATTTTGATTACTAAAGTGCTTTTTGAGCTCCGTTCAGTAAAATAAGGTGTTCGAAGCAAAAGGAATGCCCTGATACAAGCTTCGGACTCCCTGAAACGAGCTTCGGACAGGCTGTTATACATTTCGGAACAACTATTTTCTGCTTCTGAATGGTTTTATAGTCATCGGACTTCCTTTTCACTGCTACTGAATGCGTTATCGTATTTTTAAGTAGTATTTTTTGTATATAAAATGCAAATCGAATCATTAATTTAAATATATTTGTAAGTATTAACCTTTAAATTTTAATTATTATGAAAAAACCAACTGTTGTTAGACTTTACAATTTTTCTGATGCTAGTTTAGTAACTACCGCTAAAGAAAAAATTGCTTTTATGCGCAGGGATGTGGCCGCTTTTACGCCTTTTGGTATTACGGCAACGCTTGTGACCAGTCTGGAAACGGCTACCAATGCTTTTTTGAATACCATTACCGATATTGAGGCGGTAAACAATCAAACGCAGGTTACGGCAAACAAGGATGCTAAAGCCGACCAATTGCGTGTAGCTATTAGAGCAGTTATGGCAAGAGTTGAATTGCAGTTTGGAGTGGATAGTGCTAAATATAAAAAATTTGGTACCGAGGCACTTTCCAAACAAACGGATGCTGATTTATTGATTACTGGAAAAAGAGTGGTTCGAGTGGGCACCGAATTTTTGACAGCTCTGGCTGCAAACGGTTTAACAGCTGCTATGCTTACCGCAATTACCACACTTTGTACCGAATTTGAAGCGCTGATAATAGACCTTAAAATAAAAATAGGGGAGCGTGATATTATGCAAGAAGACCGTGTAGAAGCGGGGAATGCCATCTATAAAACGCTGGTAAAATATACTACAATAGGGCTTGGTATCTGGGAAACCAGCGATGTGGCTAAGTACAACGATTATGTTATTTATAATACTTCAAACGGTGAGACGCCCGAGGTAGTTCCTGAACCTAGTGTTTAAAACTTCGGACTATTGGTTTGAAATACATCTAAAATTAAAATCCTTTTTGTTCTGTTTTTTACACTACAAAAAGGATTTTTAAACTAAGTCAAAATTTATGGAGTAATTTATTTAGAATGGACTATCTGAAATTTATTTGAAGCCAAGAAAATAGAAAATGATATAAAAGCATTAATTTCAATACTTTTGGAACAATATCATTTGATATAATTATTTTTACTATCGGAATAACAATTGACATTTTAACAAAACAGTAGAAAAATGGAAAAGAAGAAAGGAATGAAATGGTTTTTTGTATTTATTGCATTTACCTTGGGTTTGACATTGAAGAAACACATTGACTTTATGAACTTAACACTTAAAGAACCTTTTTTAGACACTCTTTATATTATTGTGTTTATAATATCAATTTACTTAATCATAAAAGACTTAAGAATAAGTTCCAAAAAATAAAAATTGCCATTAACAGCCATTTTTGCAAGCTCGCAAAGTGGCAGCATGATAACAACGGATTTTTCATAGCTCTTTGTAAACCACAATGGGCTATAATGCTTTAAAATTAGTTTTATCGGAGCTGGATGAGTCAATCTATGAATTGTATTAGCAAAAAATACTATTTTTGGCATTCTTAATAAAAGGACATAAAACAGCTACGGCATGGAAATAGTTTGGCACATAAAAACTTTTGAAGCATTAACGGTTAACGAACTCTATGCAATTTTAAAATTGCGTTCGGAAGTTTTTGTGGTGGAACAAAACTGTGTTTATTTAGACAGCGACGGCAAAGATCCATTAGCACTCCATCTTTTTGGAGAATATGACAGCAAAATTGTAGCTTACAGCCGACTTTTTAAACCTGGAATTTCATACGATACTGCATCCATTGGTAGGGTAGTGGTTTCGGCAGATTATCGCAATAAAAAATGGGGAAAGGATTTAATGTTGCAATCTATTTTAGCTATCGAGAATCACTTTGTTGTAAGTCAAATCACTATTAGTGCGCAATTGTACCTTAAAAAGTTCTATGAGTCCCTTGGATTCATCCCATCTAGCGAAATGTATCTGGAAGATGATATTCCGCATATTAAAATGATAAAAGGCTAATTGGTTTTTTATAAGTAACCAGCAACCGATATTTTTATCTCTTCAATTAATTCTTTGTCCATGTATTTATAATTGTCAGCTATTTCTAGAATAATTATCTCTGCATTTTCAGTCTCATTTGGGAAATTTAAAACCAACTTTTCTTTATGATGTTTTTCCATTACAAAAATTAAATCTGCCCAAACTAATAATTTCGAATTGATTTTTATGCGTGCAGAATTTTCTGTTCCAGCTGACTTTACAAAAAAATCAGAATTATTCTTGTAGATGGTTTCGGCGGTTAAACTTCTCCATTTATTTCTGCTGCAAACGAATAGTATATTTTTCAAATTTCCAGTTTTGTTTTAAGTCTGAAGTACACTTGCTATTAATAGTAGTTGTGCAAGGTTATTAATTCTATTTGTATTTTGAGAAAATCCCTGAATCGGTTGCTGTCCAAAAACAACATTTTTGTCCACTGGCTTTC
>WSSedL1CaDRAFT_10000148_pt1 | contig 47224 bp, 38 predicted proteins | sample WetSurSL1Cattail_FD_9464 | JGI IMG/M metagenome (IMG submission 9464)
GGCGTTCCCGATGGATTAATGTTTTCCGCCGCAAAAGCCGCCGGCAGGAACATTAAAAAACATAGGACAAGCCATATTTTAATGCCTGGCTTCATACACTCACCCCGTTTTTGCTTCTAAAATGTCAGGCCAATTGCCTCTGGGCCATTTCGACGAAAAATCCGGCCTTGGTCATCAGTTCCTGATAAGTGCCTTCTTCGATAATCCGGCCGTCCTTCATGACGATAATCCGGTCGCAATTGAAAATGGTGCTGAGCCGGTGGGCGATGACCACCCGGGTGGCCTTGAGTCCTTCCATGCTGCGGCAGACAATTTCCTGGGTGCGGTTGTCCAAAGCGCTGGTTGCTTCATCGAAAAAAAGGATTTTGGGTTTGTTCACCATGGCCCTGGCTATCACCAGCCGCTGCCGCTGTCCGCCGGAGAGGGCGCCTCCGCCGTCGGGCACCACAGTATGCATTCCCATCGGCATTTGTTTGATATCTTCCTCTAAACCGGCCATTCTAAGGGATTCCTCGGCGTCCTTCATAGTGAGATGGAAATTGGAACCGACGATATTGCTGAAAATACTACCGGTCATCACGTGGGCGTTCTGCAGCACCACTCCAAATTGACGTCGCACCGCCTTCACATCCACGCTGCCGAGATCCTTGCCGTCATAATAAACCTGGCCGGTCTCCGGCTTCTCAAATCCCAGTAAAATCCGGAACAAAGTCGACTTACCGCTGCCCGAGGGCCCTACAATACCAACGTACTCCCCTTCATGGATCTGTAGGGACACATCCTTCAAAGTCAAGGGAGCATCGTTGTGATAGCGGAAATTGACATGTTTTACTTCGATAGCCCCTTTGAGAGTTCCAGGATGAGGTTTTTCAGTATCGTACTCCGGTAGGGTCTCCAGAATCGGTTTGGCCATTTCATACAAAGGGACTACCCGGTTGGCGTCGATAAACGTCTTCATCAGGCCCAGGGCGCTGCTGGAAAATACGGCGAAGGCGCTCTGAAATGCGGTGAATTTACCCAAAGGAAGATCGTACTTTTGATGGACCAACATGAAGTAAAAAACTATGCTGAATACGGTGGTGATCGTGGTGTTCAAAACCTCCACCATGGTTTGAAAATTACTGTTTTTCCCTTTTAACTCTATATTTTTGCTAAAAGCAAGACCCCACCGGCTGAAGGCCCGTTCCTCGGCTCCAGCGGAACGAAATTTCGAAATTCCCGATATGGACTCGAAAACCTGACCGTAGATTTGATTATCGCTGACCTGTTGCAGCTTGGCATATTTCAGACTATGTAAATTGGCCCACAGGTTAATACCCAGGGCTACCGCCACCATCAATACGGCAATCAACGTAAGCTGCATGCTGTAATAAAATAACATTACCAGATAAGTTACTCCGAAGATCCCTGAGATGACGGCATTCAAGAGAGATCCCGAGATAATGCCGCGGATAGCGCTGATCGAGTTTATCCGGTTGGTCAAATCACCGGTGGTATAATTCTTGAAAAAGGGAACCGGCAGTTTGGTGAGCCGATCCATCACTGCCGCTTCCAGGGATGATTCGGCATGGCCCTCCATCCGCAAGGTGGCGAAAGAACTGGATACTTCCAGTGCCACTTTGGACTGCAAAACAATCCAATAAATCAATGCCAGCTGGGCCAGGAGGAGGTTGGAACCTTCCGGGATGATCTGATTGAACAGTATTTCGGTGACTTTCGGAGTGATCATCCCGAAAACCGTGCCTAACAGCCCGATGCCGACGAAAACCAGGATGTCCAGTTTCCAGATGCTCTCATAACCAAAGATGGCGATATCCTTCAAAGTCAGTTTTTTATCGGGAAACGGCCGGTAAAACAGCACCGCCTGGGGCTTTAAAATTGCTGCGGTTTTGGCTGTGGCTTTAAACCGCTTGCCCGTGGTCGGATCATCAATGACATAGCTGTAGCAATTTACGGCGACAATCGCCACCGGACGACCATCCTCTTTCATATACCCCAATAAACTGCCGATGTCCTTTTGCCACCACCGGTTCTCCAGTAACACCTCTCTGGTATTTACATTAGAGACTTTTACTATCTCATCCAGTGTAACAGCGGCGCCCATTTTAGCGGCCAATTCGGCGGGGGGGTTTAATTCAATCCTTCTTGATTGAGCCACCCGTAAACAGGCTTCATAGAGCGGATTGCCAAAAACTTCATACACGGTTTGATCTTTGCCGGGATCGACCGAACCGGCCATGGACCGGAGCGAAACCCGCATCAGTTGTTCCCGGTTTTGGTTGCGTAGTAAAATACGCTCCCTGAATGCAGCCTGGCGATGGAGACGCAGTTTGACGGCTGCCGTCAATATTTCCCCGTTCAACCGGGTTAATCCGGCCTGTTTTTCCGGTAATGAAACACCACTCTGCAACCAGCTTTCAAATTGCGCCCCCAGCTCCGTCTGGAAATATTTATCGGCCGTTTGAAACCATTGCCGAACTCCTTCCACCAGGGAAGCCTCATCCTGATTCATCTCCCGGATCACATCGGTCAGTTCCAATTGTTGGGCTTGGACTCCAGGACTTGCGGAAGCCAAGAGCGCATATGCTCCATCCTCTGTTTCCTCAGCAGGCCCTTCAAAAAGAGGGGTTTTGGCTATGCCGAACAACAAAGTCCCTTGTCGGGCCGTAAATAGGTAATCTCTTTCGCCATATTCCTCCCCATCAACGGGAATTGTAAAAACATTCAATTCTCCGGCCGTTACCAACCACACTTTGTCGGGATTGGAGAGCAATAATGGTTTATCACCCTGGATGGCAATTATTTTTCCGGTATGGTCCCCTTTCATTAGCGGTTCCCCCTACATAAAGTGTAAAGTAACAAGTTTGAAGTGAAAAAGTTCTTCATGGTCTCCCGGCCTTTCATGGCTTAACGAAACCTTAATGGACCTGAATCAATCGCGCGTAGGTTCCGTCCCGCTCTTCCTTAAGCTCTTCGTGAGTGCCGCGTTGCACGATTTTACCGGATTCCATGACGATAATCTCGTCGCAATCCCGGATAGTACTTAACCGGTGGGCTATAATCAGGCAAGTGCAGCCACGCCGGCGGATGCTTTCATCGATTTGCTTTTCCGTCAATGGGTCAAGGGCGCTGGTCGCTTCATCCAATATAATAACACTGGGATTGTTGGCTAAAACTCGCGCAATCTCCAGCCGTTGCCGCTGGCCACCGCTGAAATTGGCCCCGCCTTCGATCATCGGATAATCATAACCGCCGTTGCGCTGCGAGATGTCGTCATGAATGCAGGCATCCTTGGCTGCCCGCAGGATTTCGCCATCCGGCACCGTCGAATCCCATAAATTGATATTTTCCCGCAGCGAACCGGCGAAGACGATGATTTCCTGGTCAACCACGGAGATGGAGTTGTTAATCACTTCCCGGGGCAGCTCTTCCCGTTTCATATTGTCAAACAAAATTTCGCCGGACCAAGGCTTGTGAATTCCGGCTACCAACTTGGCTACGGTTGACTTGCCGCTGCCGGACGAACCCACCAATGCGACCCGGCTGCCCGGTTTCAATGAAAGCGAAAAATTTTCAATCAAGGGGGGATCAAGCGGATTATAACCGAAACAAAGTCCCTTGATATCGACATAGCCCTTTAATTTATAAGTTACCGGAATCGGCGCTTTCATGCCGGGATTAAATTGATCATCCAGCGGATAACGGTACACATCATCCAAACGATTGATATCGCCGCGCAAGTTCTGAATGGAAGTGCCCATTTCGGTTAGATCGGCCACCGGCCCGATAAAACCGGACATTACGGTCTGAAAAGCTATCAAAGTGCCAATCGTCAAACTGCCTTGCATGACCAGATAAGCTCCGTACATCAGAACAATGGCATCTGTTATAGTTTTGGAGACGATCTGCGCCAGGCTTAAATATTGCTGCAGCACTCCGAATTGTTGTTGATTGGTGACCACCTTGGCAAAATAACCGGACCACTGGGTGAAAAAGTCCCCCTCTGATCCGCTGGCCTTTTGGGTTTCGATCGATTTCAGGCCCGACATCACTGAACTGACCATTTTTCCTTGGTCCTGCCCCATCTTTTGACTCTGATCCGCAAAGATGGTGCTGGAAAAACGCAACACCAGAACATTGCAAACCGCCGTACCGATACCCACCATGGCCAGGGTCAGATTGTATTGCAGCATGATCCACAAGTAAAAGGCGACCAAAAAAACACTAAGCACGCTCTTGGCCAGTTTACCGGAGATCAGGGCCGATACGTTTTCATTGCAAGTCATCCGTTCCGCCAGATCCCCGGCATACCGCTGGCTGTAAAAAGCCATCGGCAGCCGCAGGATGTGCCAGAAAAATTTACCGGAGGCGCTGAGGGTCAACTTGGTTTGCAACCGCTGCAAATAATAACCTTGCAGCCCGAGCAACAATCCTTGCAACAGTACGGTCAGACCCATGCCGATTAACAGTCCGGCCAGCCAGTCATTTTTGCCTCCCAATAAAATGTCATCAAAAAAAATCCGTGACAACATGGGCAGCAACATACCGGGCAGCACCAATAACAGGCCTACCAGTACCAAATAAGTAAGAGCCATTTCCGAGCCTTTTAAATACCGCCGCAAGGATTTCATGGGGTTGGGTTTATGGCCCCCCGCGTTAAAATCCGGGCCCGGTTCACATGTCAATACCACGCCGGTAAAACAATCGTCCAGCTCCTGCCTGGAAACACGCCTTTTACCGGAGGCCGGATCGCTGAGGTAAACATCGTTTCCTTTAAATCCTTCCAGCACTAAAAAATGATTGTAGTTCCAGTGCAGGATCACCGGCGTTTTGATGTTGCGCAAATCTTCAGGTGATTTGGAATACCCTTTGGCCGTCATGCCGTATTTACGGGCGGCTTTCAAGACATTGTTGGCCTTGCTGCCGTCACGGCTGACGCCGCAGGAAATCCGGAGTTCTTCCAGGGTTATATACTTTTTATAATAGGCCAGCACCATTGCCAGGGAGGCGGCGCCGCATTCGGTGGCTTCCATCTGCAAAATGGTGGGAACTTTTTTCCGTTTCGACAACTTTGGCATCCGATTCCCCACTTCCTCCATAGTCTGACCCCTGGCATCCGTGCACGTGCTTTATAATAAACTAATCCAATTTCGGCAACACTTTCTTTAAGAAAGGCATCAGCAGGATGAGCGGCCGTTGATTGCTAAGGGTAACCGCTCCCGTACACAGGGTGCCATTTTGAATCTCCAGAGGCGGCCCCAGTCGGCTGGACCATTTATAACCGCTGACCGTCTTCTCGTCCAGCAGTAAACTGGCGTGGACCTCCAGGACCGGACCGGCCTGGGAAAATTTTTGGACCAATTCGGCGCTTCCCAAAATATTCAGCATGGAATGGTTGCTTACCGTGTATTGCGATATCGAAATAACCTCCCCGATAATCTGGCCGTATTCCTCTTTTTTAACGGTGGACGGGGAAATCTTCACACTCATACCGGGTATGATATTGCGGCCCTGTTCGGTAGCTACATAAAGAACGGCTTCCAGGTTGCGGATACCTTGGCCCAAACGGGAGATTTTAACCAATCCCTGTCCCGCCTGGCAGAGATCGCCGTTTTTAACCAGGACCTCAATGACCCTGCCTTCAACCGGCGAACGGACAATGGAATTTTTTAGATATTCTTTTTGTTTTTTCCGGATCTGTCTTTGTAAGGCCGCTTCATTCATCAAGCCGGAATTTTTGGCCAGATCGTCAATTTGTTTCAAATAATCCTCCAGATCAAACCGCACTACTACGTCCCCGGCTTGGACATCATCACCCGGCTCCACCTGTACATCACTGACAATCCCCGGCACTACCGTTGGAACACTATAGATCCCGCCGGAACTAATCAACACTCCGTTGGCCTTGACCTGCGTGGGAATTTGGCCCAGTCCCCCCCAAATGAGCAGGCTTAATACTAAAATCACCAAGGTAAGGACGATCAGCCAAGCCCGGGAGGAGGTTACTTTGATCACCCGGTCCAGTTGCTCCGGCGATGATAATTTTTCCAGACTGGATTCACGAAATATATTTTGCGGCATCCGGCTCACCTCTGTTTATTAAATCAAAACTAGCCCTGCCCTAGTAGAGCGTCGTAAATAAATGGCAAACAGAAATGGGGAAGATACGCTCTACTTAAATTACTTTTCATAAATATAGGCGCCTCCGGCGACTCGCTTTTTCAAAAAAGTCAGATTGGCCAATCCGCCCTTTTCGTCAAAGGTCATATCGTACAAAACCGCGGGCCAGTTCTTTGTGCCCCGTAAAGCCGCAGCAATGTCATTCCTGGAAATGCTTTTGGCGTTATCCATCGCCAGCCCCAGCAACGTCAATGCATCATATCCCAAGGCCGCCCAAAGATCAGGTTCCTGGTGGTAGGTATTGTTAAATTCTCTGACAAATTGCCGCAGTTGTTTCCGGCTGCCCTGGGGGTTGTATAAAGTTGGATAAACCAGGCCTTCCGCATCCGGGCCGATTTCCCGGATTGCATCCCCCAGGTCCAGGCCCCAATCACCCAGTACCGGTACATTTAAACCGTTGACTTTGATTGCATGCATGATTTTCCCCGCCTCCGGCATGCCCTCGGCGATAAACAACGCCTGGCAGTCCAAGTCCCTCCATTTTTCAATCGCCAACTCCATCTCCAATCCTGTAACAAAATTCGTATGGCGGTCAATAACAATAATGCCCCTTTTCTCGGTGCTCTTGCAAAAAGCTTTCGACAACTCGATACCATATAAACTATCCTCATAAATAACCGCCATTCTGCGAAAGCCCCTGGAAAATGCATATTGGGCCATACTATCGGCGATATACTCATCACCGGGGATTGTCCGAAAAATGTAATTTCGTTTGACACTGAACAATTTGGGATTGGAAACAACCGGCGACAACATCGGCAAGCCCGCTTTTTCATAGATATCCGCCGCGGGTATCGCGATATCCGACTCCCAATGCCCCAGTATTCCGATGATCGAAGGATCATTGGCAAATTGCTGGGCAACCCGCAGGCCGACATTGATGTCGGCCTGGTCATCCCTGAAGGAAAGTTCAACCCGGCGCTGGGGATGCTTCAAGTTATACTCGGCCAGAGCCATCCGAACCCCTTTCATATACAAAGTGGAACCAATCTCGTCTTTGGGGCCGGTAATCCCTATCCGTATTCCATTCATCCGGTTTGATCCGACAAGGGTTGAAATTTCTTTCCCCAATGTATAAACCACCGCTCCAATTATTACAAAAGTTAACAACATCCCAATCCATATTTTTTTCATCAAATCACCCCTACGCGGCGTTCTTTGAAATAAGTGTTTATATGCTGCGTCATCCTTTCCCGTTGACAGCGCCATTCCTTATCCCCCGCCGGGATTGGGAAAAAAAAATAAACAGCACGAGTAATCCGATAAGCACAACACCGATGAAACCTACACCTCTGGTTGCGCCCACGGAAATTGCAGTGCCGAAAATTAGTGGACCTATGCTTTGCCCGACTTTATTAATTACGTTGAAGAAACCGATGGCCTTTCCCTCGCCAAAGACGGCCGTTGCCTTTAAATTAAGCAAATAGCTGTTTTGAGCGGCATCACCGAATCCAACCGCCACTCCCAGTAAAAATGCCGAGACAAAAGCGGCCAAAAAGTTACCTCCTCCGGCAAATACCAGCAAGGCGACTGCAAAGAGCACCGCCGTTAAAATAACCGATTTATGAACCCCCAAATATTTTCCGGCATATTTACTCACTACCGGTCCAAGATACACAATGGCTACACCGTTTAACAAAAATACCCGGCCCAGATCGGCGGTGGAAACGCCGACCGTCCTGGAGTAAAGCGGCAGAAAAAAATCGAGAAACATCGTGCAGGTTGCCAGCGGCAATACCACAAAAATGAAAAATGTCGCCACTTTGATATTGAGGAAAAAACCCAATACATTCCGGCCGCTTTGATTCAAGCCGGCTTTTTTTCCCGCTCCCTGAATCCTCCGGTTTTTCAGGCACAAAAATGCAAATATACCGGATAAAATGGCAATAGCCGCGGCCACATAAAAGATATTGGAATATCCGATTCTCTCAGCCAACATAGCCCCGGATGCACAGCCGCAATTAATTCCGGCATAAGTCCCTGCGTTGAAAAACGATACCGCTTCATTGTTGCTGCCCGGATTGGGTAGGGAGTTTGCAAAACCCAGCATGGATACCAAACAAAAGCCATATCCGATTCCAACCGTTCCGCGGGCTACAATAAAGGTAGCCGCGTTCCCGGCCAATCCGGATAAAAGGGAGCCCAGTAAAAAAAATCCCAATCCCCATAAAAAAGCCGGCTTCCAACCAATTCTCTCCAAACAATAACCTGCCATCAGGGTTGCTATAGCTCCGCAAAGCAATTCAGCGGATGTCGGCAGACCCAGAATGACGTTTTGGGACAAACCAAGCATGGGACGGTATAAATTCTTCATCAAAATCGGAATGAAGCTTAATGACATAAAAAAGCGCTAAAGAAAAACATAAACCCCAAGGGCCGGATTAACATTATATCCGTTCCGGATTGGGCGGACTGGACGTTTTGAGGCGTTTTAAAGAAAATCATACAGAAAAGGGTGACTTCAAACATGAAAAGAAATGAGGTCAAGAGGATAGTCAGCATATCTAAGGCAATGGTGGTCAGTTTATTGTGAATATAGCTTCGGGAAAGGATCATCCTCAAGCTGGCCCGGGTTTGATAACTGTCGCGATTCAACGGCAAATTATATAGGTACCGTGAATCAACACTGTTACTACCGGGTACGGCGCGCGTGCTGTATAAAATATGGTTTCGGGCGTCCCTGATATCAATTCGCTCGATTTCCGGAGCGGCGGTGATAAATCGTTGCAGCCAACCTTCAATATGATATAAATCCCGATAGGTAACACCTTTGGAAATGACCTGGTTGATGTCGTTGCAGATAATTTGGGCGGTTTTCGAAGTGTATTCCCGGGCCACATCGGTATATAATTTTTGGAAAACATTGTAGTTGATCCAGCCGTACCCCACCTGCGTCAAACCCAAAACAACCACAAAAATCGTTAAAATTAACTTGGGATTGATCTCTCCCTCCTTGGAAACAATATGGAACCGGTAGATGGCGCCGGTAAGAACCAGCAATGCCAGGCACCATAATATCAATGAATACCTTATAATTTGCCGGATATAAAGTTGGGTGCGGGAATTGACCAAAGCCTGATCAAAAAGGAGTTCCATGCTTCCAATCCGATCGTTTCGGCGGTCGCGGATCGGCAGAAAAATATGATATTGGTTGTGATCGCTCAAATAAGCGTTCGAGGCGGCATCCTTAGAGTTAAGCTCAATCTGCTCCAAAAACTTGGCAGGCAGTTTTCTATGAATGAGTTTCCCCTCCAGGCTGTAAATAATGCGGCCCTCTTTCGAGATAATACGGATGTTTTCGATACCCTGAGCTCCCTGTTTCGTTTCTTCCAACAATTGCTGCATCCCGAAGAAATTGTCCAGGGGTTTGCCATATGCAATAGCATACTCGATTTTTCGGACATATTCATGGCCGACCACCGAGTAACTGGCTACCAAGGAACCGGTGTAGCTCTTTTTAAAGGACGTGATATTAAGCCCTCCGGTAAATCCCAGCACAATAATGATTAACAATGCCGCCACCGTGATGAATGTTATACGCGTCTTATGTTGCAACATAGATAGGACCTCCAATGAATACTCGGTTTTAGTTGCCGATGCGGCGATATATTTCGTCGGCGACCAGTAAAATGTCGAATGTCGGCTGGTAGCCAATTAATTTAGCAACTTCAACATTCAGAATAATCCGGGGAGTACTTTCGAACACTTGCGGGAGTGAGCGCGGTTTTCTGCCATGCAGAACCTGAGTCAGCGTACCGGCGGCAAACATCTTCAGATTGGGAAAGTCATTCTGGGTTATGCTCATCAAGGCGCCGTACCTCACTTCACCTGCACCCGACTGCGAAAATACCGGGACTTTAAATTGGGAAAAAGGAGTTAATAGTTGGGGCAGCTTTTCGGGATTGACCGGTGATACCGTTAACAGCATCGCATCCACCCGGGGGGCGATTTCTTGATATGCCGCTTTCAACTGCCGGTAGTATCGCGGTTGGTCCTCTTGATTGACCGGTTCTTTGACGTTCCTATCGACGATGCTAAAATTTCTTTCCCTGGCCATTGTTTCAATATCACCCAAAGCAATATAATTACGGACCAAATCGGAATGTTCATACACCAAACCCAGCCGTTTAAAGTGAAATCCATCGTGGAAAACCTGAATCTGCCTGCGGAACTGGCCCTGATCCACATGGACCCAAATGTTGTCTTTACCCGAATCATTAGCCGATTTAATAAGACCGGCGCCGATGGGATCGCTGGTGGAAAATATCAGAGTCGGCACAGTGTGGTCCCCCTTGGACAAAGCTAAACCGGCAGATGTCCCGGTGACGATCATCAGATCAAGGTCTTTCTCCTGTTTCAAACGCCGGATGATATGTGCTCCTTTAGGATCATTGATTTCTTTTAAATCGTAATGAGCATCTCCCACAAACTGAATATAATCCCCGACATGATGAGTGCTGAGCCATTTCCACATTTCCAAAGTATCGTCCTGCCCTACCCGAAACGGTAAATCCTCAATACCGGAAATCCAGCCGGATTCCTTCATACCTTGAATTACATAATACAAGCTGCTGGCATAATCCAGATAGGGCTCGCTCTCGCAAAAACCAATTCGCCATTTGTGTCCATGGTTTAGAACCGGACACTGCTGATCGTCGGCCAAGGCAACCGTAATCGTCGCGCTGATCAGGAGAATCATCAAGCAGCTCCAAATGCCGTTCTTTAAAAATCGCATCCATGTCCTCCATCATTCCATTATGCTATTGACTGACTGTACAGCCTAGATTGGCCTTGATCAGTTCACGGCTAAATTGCAACTGCCAACCGGAGAGCCTTTCATGACCTTGAAATACATCGGGATAGATGTTGAATATTCCAATTTGATGGGCTGCGTCAACCGAAACCGATTGGAATACTTCCTTAAGAAATTGTGGAGTTATACCGCCCCGGTCCATCAGCTCCAAAGGGCCGGCTGGACCGGCTTGTTCTTTACCAAGTCGGTCCAGTAAAAACATCATCCCACTCATATAACAGTTCGTGGTAACACTTGCCACAGCATCGGCATATCTTTCATATCCGGCAATCACTTGCAACGACTCTATCAATCCGGCCTGCATCGCCGGGAGGTAATCGCTTTGGAAATATCCACCGTGACACTCCACCCCGCGGGCAAAGCTTACCACCATAAACATGGTAAAGAGGTTGGGATATATCTGTTTCCGTTCCAGTGCCTCCAAAACCCCGGCTGGAGTGAAGGAAATCTCGTGACAAATTCCTTGTCCGTCCACTCCGGCCAACCCCGGTCCGCCCGGTAAAGATTCCACCAGAGTTAAAGGATAATGCTGGCCGATAATATCCAGACCCCAGAAAAAAATGGTGCCGTAACCGCTTACTCCATTAACCCTCGTCGCTGAACCCACGGCCCCTGCCGGTATGTCCGTTAACCGGTTATGATCCCAACAACCTTTTTGATGATCCAGATTTTGAATTACCTGCCTTCGTAGGTCGGGATCAAAAAATATCCGGTATGTCAGGGAATCCTGGTCGGCTAGGTCCCTTTTTATCAGTTCCGCAGCGATGGTTTCAAATTCAAGGTAAATCAATTGGGGCGGCGATTGGTCCCCGGTAAAAATCCGCCGGCCCAAGCGGTGGTTCAAGGCGGTCACCTGGGCTGAATATAAGGGAAGGTTTAAAATAAAATCATCCAGATAGTCTTGTTCCAAAAGATTAAGAACTGTTTCCCCAATCGTTTTGGAAACCTCTCCGGCTTGTAAGCTCTTATAGAGTTGCTGGATGGCCTTTTCAACCATATTTCGCTGAAAACGGGGTGCAGCCAGGACTTGGGTTTGAGCGAGAACATTAGGAAAAATGGAGAGCCGGTATGGAAATTCGCCGGTATCCGGTTGGCTAGCCCGGTAGATCAATAATCCTTTCGGATACGACGAGTTGCAGAGCGGCACACCACCGCAGGAAAAAACCGGAATAGTCGCCGCCGGACCAAGTGCTTTTTGCCGGTAATAATGAAACAATAAATTCCCCTGAAAAGACTGGGCGAAATAATCCACCCCATGATGATTGGCTGTAAGAACCAGCGGGTATTTTTCAAGATCCGCCGCTAGTATTGAGGTTATCTCCTGCCCCAAGATCGGGCGGCAGTAGCTGCGGACCACCTCCACCAAATCGTTAATCGGTTGCAAAGGCTGAGGCCGATGGTACGGTTGGGCCTTGCAATAATCTTCCAAGGACTGCCCGCCGAACCGGTCGATGGTCCGGTCGATCACCGGCAGCCGTTCCCGAATTTGGTTTAAGGCGCTTATTATGCTTGACTGCGCGGCGTTTAGAATCATCGTCTTACCCATTCCCATAATCCGTGGCAGCCGTTTCCAACTCGTCTACAGCAGGCTGAGCCCCGGAATTTCTTTTCCATTCCTGCCTGCTCCCCAAAAAATACCGGGGTACTTTGGGGTTAATCAAACAAACGCTTTCACAATTTATACTCGGTATCCCTGCCGCTTTCGTCGCATCTTCGGCAGTTATCGACTCCATTCCCTGTTCCCCGATTAAAACCACCTCGTCACCCTCGGAAACATCCGAAATGTGGGTGACATCGATTAATATCTGGTTCATCCGGGATTGGCTAATCATAGACGCCCGCCTTCCCCGGACCAGTACCGACCCTTGCCGGGTGGTGAGTAAAAAGAAGGCGTCGCCATACCCCACTGTAACAACGGCATATTGCATCCGGTGGGAAGCTGTAAATTTGGAGCCATAAGTCCCGATGCTCTCATTGGCATGTAATTCCTTTACATAAAGAATACGTGACTTAACCTGCATCACCGGTTGCAAGGGAAGCCCCAACCCTTCTTTGGGGGGTATCCCGTATAGGGAAATCCCCGGTCTCACCATGTTATAATGGGTTTCCGGCAGGGTAAAAATCGCCAAACTACTGGCGACATGGATATGGGGTACATGAATTTCCTCTTGCTCCATTATGATCATGGCCTGGCGAAATTGCTCCAATTGACTACGGACCGCTTCGCTGTCCCCCCGGTAATCGGATGTTAAATGAGTATAAACTCCGTCGATCTCAAGCCGTTTTTGTTGTTTTAAGAAGCGAGCCATTTCCCGGCAATCTTCAGGCAACAGCCCCGGCCCACCCATTCCGGAATCGATTTTGAGATGGATTTTAATTTTCCGGCGCAATTGTCTGAGCCGGCCGACCAGTAACTCTGCGGATTTCATGCCGACTACCGATGGGATGACATGATTTTCTACCACCATTTCCATTTGTTCCGGGAATATGGGTTCAAACAGTAATATCTGGCCTTTAATCCCCGCTCTGCGCAATTCCAGCGCTTCCTCCAGCCGGGCTACAGCAAAATAGGCAATACCATTCCGTTGCAGCTCCAAGGCAATCTGTACTGAGCCATGACCGTAAGCATTGGATTTAAGAACCGCCAGGATCTGGGTCTCCGGTTCAAGATGGCCGGTAATCACCTGTAAATTGTTTCGGAGCCTCTTCAAATCTATCTCCACCCAGACCGGCGCCGATTTCTTTAATTTTCGCAAAAAAATCACCTTTCAGTCTAAATTATTTTAATTTTTTGGGAAAATAGTTATTGCATGGAAAATATTTCAACTTTAATGTTATTGTCATATCATTTATTTGAACAGTCAACTAGACCCAAGTATCGTTTGACAATAAAAAAAGTATCGGAAAAAACAGTAAAAATATCAGGAATATACTCCTTTCCCGGTATATAAATTATAATCGATTGATTATTTCCAGATACCGTCTAAAAAGATAGTCGCCCAAAGAAAAAAGTATAGTCTGAGACTATACTTTTAGATAGTTTTTATTCTCAATCATATTGGGGTACTTTGCATACCAAGCATCATTATTTGGATTGTACGAGCTGTCATAACCTCCCTATTCGAGGTCTGTTTATGAAACCTATGGGAGCATTCCAAACTAATAATTTAATTTCAGGACGGTTAGAAATTTCGCAGTACGCATGACGAATACTCTAAATCGAGCCTCTTTCATGAACGCCTAAATGATCCCTTTTTTAGCCGCATAAGCGATCAACTGCGACTTATTGGCTAGATGGAGCTTGGCAAGGATTTCGTTGATATGGTATTTGACGGTTACTTCCTTTAGGTCCAGCTCATCGGCAATCTCTTTAAAGGATAATCCTTGGCTTAATAATTGGACTATCCCCAGTTGACGTTGGGATAACCCATTTTCCACTGCATTAATTTCAGGAGCCTCCGTTTTCTGTAGAACCAATTTCTGCAATAAACGTCCGGCGATCCCCGATTCCAAGGGCAACTCACCCCGGCGAAAAACGTCAAGTTGCCGGAGAAACTCTTCGGGCTCCATCCCTTTGAGCAGGTATCCCGAAGCTCCGGCTTGCAGCGCTTCAAGCAGGACGGCTTCATCTTCGCAAGCCGTCAGGATGACGATATTGGCCTCCGGGTAAGCTTTTTTGATCATTCGGGTGGTCTCGATTCCATCGCATCCGGCCATTTGCAGATCCATCAATACGAGGTCCGGCGCCAGCATCTCATATTTCATCAACGCTTCCGGTCCGCTACGGGCAGTATCGGCAACCTCTGCGCCCTTGGACTTTAAATAGGTCTCCATTCCCTGTAAAAAGAGGGGATGGTCATCCACTAGCAGTATTTTCATAGTCTGGCTCCTTTTTTCCCAAATTGAACCGGATGTTGACCACTGTTCCTGCCCCGGGATTGGATTGAATCAAGAGTTGCCCGCCTGCTTCCTCGGCCCGTTCCTTCATGATCTGCAGCCCGTAATGTTTTTGCTCGGCGGAAATCGCAACCGGATTAAAACCGCGTCCGTCATCAACAATTTCAATGATCGCTGCTTCATCAAGCTTGGCTATAGTCACCTCGACATGTCGGGCCTCAGCATGTTTACGGATGTTGGTCAATGCTTCCTGGATAATCCGGAAGGCTTGAACTTCACGGGTACCGTTTATTATCTCGGCCAGCGGCACCTCGGGTAATATAAGCCGGGTGGCAATGCCGTAATTTTTTTCATACCACTTCAGATAGTCCTGTAAAGTAACGGTGAAATTCCGTTCGGCTGAAGAAGCACTTTTAAGACCGGTAATGGCTTCCCGGACATCGGTGTTTAAATCTTTGGTAATTCCGATCAACCGGTCCACCTCTCCGCTCGCCGCCACAAGTTCAGCGCTATCTATCATGTTACGGACGGTTTTCAGTTCCAGTTGGAGATAACTCCAGATCTGGCCTTGGCCGTCGTGAATTTCCCGTCCCAACCGATCCCGTTCAGTTAGAATCGATAAATTTTTTTGCTGTTCCAGCAGTTGGGCGCGAACTTGTTTTTGATGGGTGATGTCTTTAAAAATGATGACTCTTCCGATAAAACGTTTTCCGTAAGATTTCAGGGGAGTCATGCTCACCTGGAAATAGCGGGGCCCGCCGGGATATTTCCCCATGATTTCGATAGATGCCACTCCAGTATCTTCGTTAAGCTGAGTCAGATCCGGCCAGGTCTCAACCAATTCCAGAAATTTTCCGCCGACTTGCGCATGGGTCTTGCCGAGTATTCCTTGAGTAGCCGGATTCAGATAAACGACATAATCTTCGCGGTCAATAATCAATAGGCCGTCAACCATATTTTGGACAACCGTTTCCTGCGCGTGGGGCAAAATATTAAGCACCCGCCAGCGGTAAAAGAACCAGACCAGATAGAGCGTAGAGAGCAGAAAACCCATCGGCACCGGTTCAAAAATAGAGCCGCCCGGAATATTATTCATAATATGACCAGCCCAGGAAAGTAAAGGAGAGAACATAAACAGTAACGCCTGACGCCGGCGCAGTCCTTTGGTTTTGACAAACCAGCTAATCGTCAACAGGTAAGCAATGGCGTTCAGGAGATAGCTGCTGATAAACGCTACATTCATTAACAACCCCTTGGTGCCGGTAAGGGTCGGTCCGTTCAGCCAGACATTCCGCCAGTATAATCCGGTCCAACGGTTGGTTAAAATGATTAGCCATAATAGAGCCACAATTCCGCCAATAAAGTACTTCATCACCCGGGGTATCTTTTGATCCCCCACGCTAAGCTCCGTGATGAGCAGGTACCAAAAAAAGGGCAGCGCGACCTGCATCATTTGCTCCAGACTAATCCACAACAATTTGTGGGATAATGTCCGGTCCAGGGTGGCCAGTACCAGGAATAAAAGCCAAAAACTCTTGCATACCAGGCAGTAGACCATTGGTTTAGCACCCAGTACCTTCCGGTAGTTCCAGGTATAAACAGCCAAGGCTTCCATAACGAGTATTACCAAGAGATAAAACCCAATATCATGAATGGGTGGGTAAGTATCTACGGTCATGTGAATGATTCCTTTCAAAAAATTCAAGTCAATCATTTCTTAATTTTGGCTTTGATTGTAAGGAATTTGGACTTTTTATCAAAAATAAATTGTTACTTTATATTCTAACGAATCTGCAATGCCTATACAATATAATTTTATCGATTTTTCATTCTTCAAATCAAAGAAGAACCATATTGATGTTTCTTCTTTGATTTAACAAAAGATGGTAGTTTTAGTATATTTCCTAATAATCCCACAGGCCCAAAATATCCCCAATGACCATTGTGGACATGCCGGTATGATTACTGCTTCTATTATCATTGTAAAGCAAGGCAAAGGAGTAAGCCAAAAAGTGAAAACCGGTTGAGAAGGATAATCTTTTGGTCAAAAACTTTCTCGATAACCAACTGTCCAAAAATATAGTCCCGGACTATACTTTTTAATTTTATACAACTATCCTTTTAGGGAGTATCAGAGGGGGATGAGATAATTATAATACTTGTATCACTTTAAATAACAAGATCATAACCTGTAGCCGTACCTGGGACAAGGTATATGAATCTTTACACTCTTACCCTTCAGACTTTATATATTGGGGGTTATATCGGATGAAAAAATATTTGATTGTAATATTGATTTTGCTCTTGGTAGTCAGTTTCAGCGGCTGTATGGCGCCGGCGTCCCAGACGGTGAATAGAAAAGTCATGGCAAGTGCGGGCATTTACGCGGCAACCACTGGAGGTTTATCCATCTCCACCGATGGCGGGGCTCATTTTGCCAATTATACAACCGTAAACGGATTAGGGAATAACATGGTTAATAACGTATATGTTTCCGGTTCCAAGATTTACGCGTCAACTTATGGAGGCTTATCCGTCTCCACCGATGGCGGGGCTCATTTCACCAATTATACCACCGCTAACGGCATAGGAAACAACGATGTTTGGGGTGTTTATATTAATAAGTAGCATCCTTCCGGTAACGTATCAATTAAAAACAGGATCAAACCCTTCAACAATAACGGGTGGTGCAAGTTATAGATTTTTATAGAGTAAAGGAGTATTGGATATATGAAAAAGACTATGATTATCATATTGGCGGTGGCGTGGGCTATCGCCAATTTTACCGGACAAGCCCTGGCAGCTGATGGCCCCCAGGTTTCCCTGGGTTTTCTCTACGGCAACGATTCCGTAACCACCGATGAGTCAGGTTGCAGTGGCGGTAGCGCTTATATCCAAAAAAGCAATGAGACTTATGTATTATCCGGTCTTTTATTGGGAGTCATCTATCCCTGGAAGGCATTTGACTTGGGACTGGAATACGGCGCAGGCCAAACCAAAGACTATGCCGGAGCTAAGACGGATTTGAATCTGGGCCGGTTCAAGGCAGGTTACCGCTTGTGGGACGGAGCACAACTTCAGCTCATCCCCTATCTAGGTTGGTTAAGCCTAAAAGCCGACGACAGTCAATATAGCGGAGTTGAGCTGGGAATCGACATGCGATATGATGTCGCCGCCAAGCTCCGACTTTTAGGAGGATTTGGCTATCTTCCAAAGCCTGCGCTGAAATATGGCAGCAATACCGCTAATGATACCGGACTTTTGGACTATCGCCTCAAAGCGGAGTATCTTTTCACCGACAGGCTCTGTTTGGGTCTTGGTTACCAGTCGTTTCACTATTCCGGTCAATATTCCAGCTACACCAACAGCAGCAATTATAGCAACGGGAGTCTTGACGGCACCAGCGACTTTTTGACTCTGGGCTTTGTTTACCGCTTTCCGGCGCCGGAAAAGGCAGCTGAAGCGGAGTCTTCAGAAAAAACTGAGGAGCCGTCAAGCCAGACCACAGCCCAAAGCAAACCGGAGGAACAATCAACAGAGCCGGTAAAGACCCAAGCTACGGAGACAACCATTGCCACTCAACCGGAAAAACAAATGCCAGAAACGGTTGCCCAACCTCAACCTAATGAGCCCCTACGGTTCCTGGTTCCGATCTTTTTTGACTTTGAAAGCGCTACTATCCGTAGTGATCAACAAGCAGCGTTGGCTCAGGATGTTCAAAGCTTGCTTGCAGCTAACGGTTATATCCTGATCGGCGGCCATGCCGACCCATACGGAGAACGGGAATATAATATCGACCTGTCCCGTAGACGAGCCCAGGCAGTGGCTGATTATCTGGCAGCTCACGGCATCAACCCGGTCCGGATAGGGATATTTGCATACGGTAAAGACCATCCCGAGGCCAAAGGCAAAGCAGAAGATTGGCAGAGCGACCGTTGGGCGGATATTGTGATTACGGTAGAAGAGCCCAGGATGGAAATGGGAATTAGAAAATAGGGGGTTCAAATGAAAAAATATTTGGCTTTTATGATGGTTTTGCTTATTCTCATTCATTGTACCGGCTGTATGGATCCGGCGTCCCGGACGGTTAAAACAAGTACTACAAGCCCCACTAACGGGGGGGGGTGGCCAGTACACCGGCGTCGCCTTCAAGATGATCGCCGTCCCGTCACAGAGTTACGAGATCGCCCAGACCGAGGTGACCTATGAATTATGGAGCGCTGTCCTTACCTGGGCTCTTGCCAACGGCTATACTTTCGCCAACGCCGCTACAACCGGTACAAAAGGCAGCAGTGGTTCAGGCAGCGACCAACAGCCGGTGACTACCATCAGGTGGTATGACGCCATTGTCTGGTGCAACGCCCTGACGGAGTATTACGCCGCTAAAGGCGGAACCAGCTATAAATGCGTTTATTATACGGATCCGGATTATATAACTCCGATCCACAGCACCAGTAATATTGGTACCCTGTATATTTATGGGGCGGCTACCGGCAATACCGATATGGCCAAATACACCGCCAAAGGTTTCCGTCTGCCGACGAGCAATGAATGGAATCAAGCGGCCCAGTATATCGATGGTACTAATTATTATCCCGGTTATTTCACCAGCGGGGCGGATGCGGGTTTTGACGTGACCAGTGGAGCATCAGATTATGATGGAGATGGTGATGTTGATTATACCGACAATGTCGCGGTGTATAAGTCTAATTCCGGCGCCACTGCAAAGGTTATGAGTAAAAACCCCAATAAACTTGGTCTTTACGATATGAGTGGAAACGTTTGGGAGTGGTGCTTTGACACTCATGGTTCCTGGAAATTTACACGCGGCGGTGGCTGGCAAAGTAATGCGGAAGACTTGCAAATTGTCACCAATTACTTCGTCTACCCGGACATGTCCGACGTCGATATAGGCCTCCGTCCCGTGAGGACCCAGTAATCTTTTGGTTTTTACTTTTTTAGATTTTGCGGTTTTTTGGTGCCCCTGAGCTAGTAGAGCGTACGTAAATCAACGGCAATCAGAAAAGGGGAAGATACGCTCTGCTTAAATAAAACGTTCACAATCATTGAGTAATTATTTTGAGAACGTTTTATTCGTTATGGGGCATCAAAAACGGTTATTGCCGGAAAGGCTTTTAATAATGACGGTGGCGGGACTACTTTATTCATCATAGGTTGGCAGGCGGAATCCTGTGGCGCTGTGATCAAAGTCGTTCCAACTTTTGCAAGTATCAATGATAGGTCCATCGAGAGAAGAGTCACGGATGATATGGCTGCCACCGTCTTTATAGACACATACCAGGCTGGTCTTATTTGGATTATGGGCATTATAATATTCCGTCAAAGCATTACACCAGACGATGGCGTCATACCAATTAAGGCAGGTTACCGGATCGGTTTCACGGCCGGAAGTATAACTTTTATATCCAGCAGTATAATATCTACCCATGGCGCCCGCACCGAGGTAAGTATATTTATTGGCTCCCCTAGCGTCATCGGTGGCCCAAGCAACAACCGTAGACCATAGTAGATAAGTCACATCGTATTTGCCCATGTAATATGAATATTTCGCCGAATTATCATGGTCTGTGTCGTCGCCAATATCATAAGGAACGCTGGTTGCGCTAGGTACCAGGACCTCATCAATGGAAAAAGAGCTTGGTGTCCCGCTGCCGGGATTATTATTGGTAAATCTTCCGCTCCCAAAGTGACTAATATTACGATTAAAAGCAAAGTTCCGGTAAGCAAAGACCAGTATTTGCGGCTCATTAAGTTGCACCCCTTTTTTTATAATTTGACTATTTTGAAACATTAAATCGATAAACTGCGCCCAAAGTTACATAGGAATCAGTCCAGGAACCGCCGGAACCATACCGATCATCAATAGGTTTCGCATGGATGTATCCTCCTATCTTTGATAAACAAAAACATCTATAAGGTAATACTCGACCTCAATAGATGTTTTTGAATACTTTTTGCCCGAGATACGGAATTTCATACGTAGGATGCGCCGGTTACGCTTTGTTCCTCAATTGCAGCGCTTTAAGTATTTCCTGCTTATAATTGCGGCTGATCGGGATTTTCTCTGTAAAACTCGGGATTTCCGCGTTAAGCGTCTCGTCGGCTCCCTGTTCCAGTCCGGTAATCCATTGCGGATTAATAAAATAGCTTCGATGGCAACGGAGTAAGTGAGCCAATCCCGCCTTGGCTACAAACTGCATCAATCCATCTTTCGCCTGATACACTTGACCTTCCGCCACCACCGAAACCTGGCGCATTCCTTTCGCCAAAAAACAGCATGCAATCTTTTCTACCGGAATAAGTTTTAAATGCCCCTCACTCCATAAACTGACCCTCGCCTGCCGGTTGGCGGAAAGTGAATTATTCAGCCATCGATCAAGTTTATGCATTGCTTCATCCTGCTGTCCTTCCATCATTCTCCGCCCGATTCGTTCCAATGCTTTATTCAACCGATCCGCTTGCACCGGTTTCACCAAATAGTCCACCGCATTCAATTCAAAAGCGTCCACCGCATAATGGCCATATGATGTGATAAACATAACAGCCACCTCGGGTAAGATGGCCAGTATTTCTGATGCAGCCTCCAAACCGCTTAAACCAGGCATTTCCACATCTAATAATACGGCATCCGGCGCTAAATCAGCGATGTTTTCCACTGCCGCGATAGAATTATTAAATTTACCGATAATATCTACTTTCCCCTGTAAAAGAAATTCTAACTCTTCTAAAACGCAGCGTTCGTCATCGACTAGAACCACTCGTAACAAAATCCTCGCCTCCCCACGATGATGTTTGTGTTCGCGCCTTTTTAAACTCAACAATAAAGCACGTTAAATCAATATAAATTCATGGGTGCCGTTGTGTTATTCTTTAAGAACATTATAATTTCATTCAAATATAACAAATTCCTTTTTTAGAGTGTAAAAAATAAAAACCATCGATAATATTGTAGAACCAAATCGACGGTTTTTTAATATCATTTACGTGAGATGCGGGATTTAATGTCTGAAATCCGGTTTTATAATTTAATCCGGCTATAAGACCATTTAACCATATTATTTCCAGAGGAACCGCTCTAAAATGCTAGAATATATATACTGAAAAAAACGCTCTTTTACCTGGAGGGATATCCATCAAAATACGTTCCATCCGGCATCTTGAAAAACCTCTTTCGCCTCGGGTCGAGCAAGAATACCGCACCAGCCGTTGGCGGAATGATCTGATCATTTGTCTGCTGTGTGTCGGCTTGATGACCCTTATCAATTTGGCCAAATTTCATGCTGATTTCGCCCTACAAATGGCATCTATCCGTCAGCATGATCTGACCTCACAAATGCTGGTCAGAGTTCTTTTCTTTTGTCGAATCGGATTTGTGCTTCATTCCATTCTCTTTGGCGTTTGGTTAGTTAAAATGCTGGTAAGGCCGAAACCCAATTTTAATATNGACCCGGCAAGCAGCCCAAGNCACCCAGGTGGNATGAATTCCTTAAATCAAGAACTTGCCGGATTAAGGTTTAAAAAATACGACCGCTATTATTTTCTNTGGCAAATTTCAATGGCCCTGATCACCAGCTTCTCCAATTTTTCGCTTCCAGGTTGGTATATCGGCGTATTAGCCAGCCAATTACCGGGATTGTTTCTCTACTATCTGATAGTTCCACAACATAACTTATGGTTCCGGATTATTCCGAATTTATTTTTTACGGGTATCCAATTGATTTTGTTTGCCCTTGATCAAAGTAAGCCGCCGCTAATCGGGTTTATAAGCGTTTACACCAGTTACATCTTGACAAACATTGTCGGAATCGTCTATTCCCATCGTTTCTATATCAATGAGCGCCGCAATTTCGCGCTGCTTCGCAAAAAAGACCGTTTGACGGCCAAGCTTTCAGCGGATAAAAGGCAATTACAACAGGAGAAAGAGTTAGTTGCCCATTATGAGGCCGAATTACGAAAGCAAGAGGTACAGCGCGAAAAAATCAAAGCGTTACAAGCGCAGATTAAGCCGCATTTTTTATCCAATTCCCTGAGCACCATCGCTTTTTATTGCCGTACCGACTCCGGGTTGGCTTACAAATTAGTCAATGATCTAGCCGTATATCTTCAAAGCACTTTTGCCTTACAAAGTCAAACCATCCCATGGGAAGAAGAACTCAGGCTGGTCCGCGCCTATCTATCCATCGAGGCCGCCCGGATGGAAAACAGGCTGAGCTTCTCCATTGAAGAATCGGGCAATTTGGATGAATGTCATTTGCCCCCTTTTACCTTGCAACCGCTAGTGGAGAATGCGATCCGCCATGGACTTGCTCCTCTACCTGACGGCGGAACGCTGACGATTATTGCCCGTGAAACACCGGAACACTACTATTTCGCAGTGAAAGATAACGGTCAAGGCTTTGACCCCTCCCAAAAACCCAATTTCGTTCCCAAACAAGACCGGACGCCGGGCGGTATAGGCCTTTCCAACATTGAGGAACGGTTACAGGGAATCTACGGGTGTGGTTTAAGGATCGAGAGCCGCCGCGGCGCAGGTACTTTAATCTCCTTTCGTATCCCCAAACAGAAACATTAATTTGCAATAAACTACTGTTCACTTGCTACGACTGTGATTTCTTGATATTATTGATCGACGTCTCATCGGCACGTATCCACAGAGGCGAAACCCCTATTCTCTTTCAAAAAATAAATAACCCAACATCTGCTGGGTTATCAAAAAAGGGAGGGAGTAATGAAAAAAGTTTCATTACCGTTATTATACTGGCCATTAATTAAGAACGAGCTACATAGATGTTAATAAAAATGAATATTAGGTAACATTTCATTTTATCAACCATAGTCCTGGCGGTTATTTGCCAGGGCATCTTTTAAGAACACTCAAGGAAACTCAAATTAATTTCGTAAGATTTCCAGTAAAAGGCATGACAAAGCAAACCCAAAAACTTACGTTAAGCGGTTGATTTTCTAGAGTTAAAAGGAAACTTTTCGATAATAAAATACATTTCCTAATTGAACGACAATGCAATCCCGATACAATCGATGTCTCTCAGAAATGGCACTGCTTGCAACAGTCGGTTTGAGGATAGCTATACGCCGGATGTCGAGGACAAAACTCTTTATCCCCTTTTCTCAAACCAGTACGATGGAGGAAAATTCCTCCGCCTCTCCGAGAAAATTCTTATATTACCGCCGGACCAGCGGCATAAAAATATCATCGACAATTTCGGTTAAAGTCTCCTCGGTGATCGGCTCCTGGGTGATTACCATTTCATAACGGAATAAATCCATCGGCAACAAAATAATCCGCGGTTTTATTTTCTCAAGTTTCACTTCGCCCCGTTTTTCCGCATTTTTCAGGATGGTGCGCATTCGCTTCATCAACTCCGACTCCGGCTCCCGCCGCCGAATCATCGGGAGCGAAGTAATTAATTCTTTACCGATATGATCAGCCAGCAGGCCATGGATGGTTTCAACGCCGAGAAGCTGGAGTGGCTTAGCAAAACCTTGCAGAAAAGTGAAGACGTCGTCGCGCAGATTGCCGGTATCCGGGACTTCTTTAGGAATAAGCGGGATTATGAATTTATGAAGCGCCGCCACCACCAGTTTTGCCTTGGTGGAATAACGGCGGTAGATAACCGCCTTATTGGTCTTTGCCCGTGCAGCCACTCCCTCCATGGTGAGCTGGTTATAACCGACCTCGGACAGCTCCTGCCAGGCCCCTTCAAGGATGGCGTCTTCCAGAATTTGACCCCGGCGGCGTGTTCCCCCGTTCCCGCTTTCGGCGCTGTCAGGTTTGCCGGGCTTTGAAAACTCCTGATCCTTTTGAGCCTTCCCCATCTCACTCATTGACTGCCACCATCCTCAAAAAATAACAATTTTGGTATTGCTTTTTCGCAAAACCTATTATATCATATCCACATAAGAAACGTTTCGTTTCTTATATAAAAATTTCCCTGTTGCTTTATCAAGCCCGTGCCATGGAATTTATAAAAGAAAGGTCGTATTGTCAATGAAAAACGGTACCTTTAAAAAATTACTGATCCCCGCTTTACTGATCCTCATCCTGGGAGGGGCCGGACTTTGGTATTGGTTTGCCCGGCTTTGTGGTTATGTATCGACCGATGATGCCTCCATCGACGGCTTTCAGTCTACCGTCAGTTCCAAAGTATTAGGAAGAGTTGACCGGTTATTCGTGGAAGAAAGTCAGGCGGTAAAGGCTGATCAAGTGTTAGCCGAGTTAGACAGGGCTGACAACCAAGCGCAACAGGTCCAAGATCAAACAACTTTCACCGGTTCCCGGGAAAATGTCAATCTGGCCTTAATCAATCTAAAAAAGGCTCAAACCGATTTTTCCCGGGCTGAAGTCCAGTTCAACCAAGATTTCATCTCCAAACAAGAATATGACAATACCCGGCATACCCTGGATGTAGCGAAGGCCAATTATGCGATGGCCCTGACTGCTGTAAAGACTTCCCAGGCAAAGCTGGGCGTCGATGAAACCAACTTAAAAAATCTGCTGATCCACAGTCCCGTTTCGGGTGTCGTCGCCAAACGGTGGGTCTTAGCCGGGGATGTGGTCCAGCCGGGCCAATCCATTTTCACCCTTTACGATCTCCGGCACGTTTGGGTGAGCGCCAATTTTGAAGAGACCAAGCTGGCCGCCATCCGGGTTGGTGAGCCGGTGGAGATTACTGTGGACGCTTACCCCGGAACCCATTTTTACGGAAAAGTCACAGAAATGGGCGTCAATACCGCCGCCCAATTCTCGCTTATCGGCGCCAACAACGCTTCCGGAAACTTTACCAAAGTCACCCAACGCGTCCCGGTCAAGATCAGCGTCGCAAATACCGCCGGGCTCAAGCCGTTACTACCGGGAATGTCCGTGGAAGTCCGAGTGAAGGTGAAATAACATGGTGAATTTTGAAAAGTTCCGCCAAAATCTGGTCGCTAAAATTCCGCCGTTTAACCCGGAGCATAAGGCTTACCGTTGGTTGGTATTAACAAGCATCATCATCGGCACTTTCATGGCAATGTTGGATTCATCGATTGTCAATGTGAGCATGCCGAAAATCATGGCTACTTTCGGCACCAGCATCGATAAAATCACCTGGATCTCCACCGCCTATACCTTGGTTTTTTCCCTGATGTTACCGACATCCGGCTGGCTGGCCGACCGTTTTGGGTATAAGCGTACCTATTTTACGGCCCTCCTTGTATTTACCATCGGCTCACTGCTTTGCGGGACTTCCTGGAATGAGGACATTTTAATCTTCTTTCGGATCATTCAAGCTGTCGGTGGTGGAATTTTAATGCCGGTCGGTATGACCATCATCAGCCGGGAGTTTCCCCCGGAACAACGGGGGAAAGCCCTTGGTTTTTGGAGTATTGCCGGAGCAGCCTCCGCCTCCTTCGGACCGTTGATTGGAGGATACTTAGTCGATACCTTTAGGTGGCAAGCGATCTTCAGCATCAATATACCGGTGGGCTGTATTTGTATGTTGGCCACCTGGGTTATCCAGCGCGAGTATAAATCAGAAAAAAGCAGTCCTTTTGATGTACCGGGCTTTTTAAGTATGGCGACCTTTCTCACTTTTCTTTTAGTGGCCCTGGCCAATGGCAATTCCGCCTGGAATATCGGCGGTTGGACCTCGGGATTCATCCTCGCCTGTTTTGCCCTCTCCATGATGGGGTTGCTTCTTTTTCTGATCCGGGAGTTTTCCGCAAAATCACCGCTGGTCGATTTACGACTATTTAAAGATTATACTTTTACGTTATGCAATTTCCTGCTTTTTATCTTCGGACTGGGACTGTTCGGCAGCACCTTTATCCAGCCCTTATACTTGCAAAATGCCTTGGGCTATACGGCTATGCAAGCGGGGATGTTCTTCCTGCCGATGGGATTGATTCAAGCGACGATGTCGCCGGTTTCCGGAATCATGGCGGATAAACTCAACCCTAAAATTCCGCTTCTTTTAGGTTCTTCCTTGATGGCAATCAGTCTCTATTTAAACGGGTTTCTATCCCTTTTTTCCGGATATCCGCAAATTATGCTTCCCATCATTTTACGGGGATTTGGGATGGGGCTTATGATGACTCCGCTCATGTCGGTAGCGATGGTCCGGATTCCCAAGGAAAAAATGGCCCAGGCCTCCGGACTCCTCAACCTGCTTCGCCAAGTAGGCGGCAGTTTCGGGGTAGCCATCCTCGGGACCCTCCTGATCCAGCGCCAGATTTTTCATACCGCCATGCTCGGCCAGTCTGTACAAACGGTATCACCTTTTTATAAGAACCTGTTGACAGGATGTACCGCTTTAGCGAAAGCGAAAACCGGAACTTCCTTTTATTACATCAAGGCGGCAATGCAGGCCAAATCCGTGATCGGTAGTTACTTGAGTAAACTAGCCTATGTTCAAGCGATCAACGATTGTTATCTGGTGGCTGCCGTTTTGAGCTTATTCAGTATACTCCTCATCTTTTTATTCCGGACGAAAGCCGAAACCAAGGCCGGCCTGGGTCGAGACCGGAAACTTTAACGGCAGACAAGGTTAAACCTGTAACGTAAGTTTCAAACGGGAGGTATTTATCCAATGGTTCGAAAAATATGGATATTCGTTTTTGCCATTCTCTTGATGGCTCTGCCTGGTATGGCGGATGCCGCCGATTCACCGTTTTCTGCAGAGCCGGAAAGGCTGTCTCTGGATCTCTGTTTGGAGTTGGCTTCTCAGAATAGTCAAACCGTGAAAGCAGCCGAGAAAAAAGTAGAAATCGCAGCAGCAGCAGTCACCGAGGCCAGAGGCGCTTATTGGCCCAAACTTGATTATTCTCTGCCGACAAGGCGCAGGATCCCATGTACCCTTATGATGTGGATATCTGCCCGGGAGCTTCCAAAAATGAATCCGGAGCGGCCCTTTCCTTAACCCAAGAGCTTTATTCCGGGGGTAAGTCCGCCGGCGAACTCCGGCTGGCCGAGATCCAGCTGGACATGGTCAGAGAAAATGAGCGTCAGGCCAAACAACAGTTGACTTTTCAGGTCAAACAAGCCTTTTACCAGGTTTGGCTGGCCGGGCAAGTCCTGAAGGTTTCGAAAACCTCCCTGGACAATCTGGAGCACCATGTAACACGGACTGAAGCCCTCTATCAACTGGGGAGTGTTTCGAAATTCGAATTACTCCGCGCCAGAGTGCAACGGGATTCCTTAAAACCACAAGTAATCAGCGCTCAAAACGACCTGCAACTGGCGAAACTAAATCTGGCGATCCTGATCGGGTTTGCCAAAGACCGGCTATTTTCGGTGGACTTTGATTCCGAAGGGTTAAGCCTTTCAGCGCAGCCCCAACTGAACATGAAACAGCTTTTAGAGTCCGCCTATGAAAACCGCTCGGAAATGCATCAGGCCAAACAGGCGGAGACATTAAGCCATTATCAAAAGGATTTGGCCGAGGCAGGTTTTAAGCCTAAAGTCTTCTTAACCGGCCAGTATGAGGCAGGAAGTTTGGATGATAACCCCAGCCATTGGACGGACAATAAGCAGTGGACCCTTTCCCTCAATATCAGCGGCAACCTCTTTGACGGTTTCACCACCCCCGCCAAGATCAAAGGCGCCCAAAAAAAGATGGAGTTAACCGCGATTCAGGAAACGGGCCTGCGGGATCAGATCCGGCTGGATGTGGAACAGGCCGCCCAAAATCTCCAGGAAAGTTTGGCAGTCATTCACGCCAATCAGTCCAATATTGAGCTGGCCAAAGAATCTTTGGAGCAGACCCAAGGCCGGTTTAATGAAGGCCTGTCCACCACCATGGACATCATGGATTCCCAGGTGGCCTTGGATCAGGCATTGAACGGATATTACCGCGGAGTGGCCCTTTACTTGACAGCAGAGGCCAAATTGGATCTGGTGGCCGGGAAAGATTAAATTGTAATTCTAACCGGGTGTTTACGTACGAAGTAGAGTATCCGGATTGTTTATTAGTTCGTAATGTATGGCATTGTTAGTTTTTAGTAAAAGGCACGACTGGCTGTCGTGCCTTTTACCATAGACTGACCACGTACCTCTGAAGGTATTCAGCCACCTTCTCATTCAAGCCCTTACAATTTTGCCTCCGATAATAATAACTCTAACCTGTCCGCTTGTTTTTCAGCGATCTTATCCCAATTCTTTAACAAATCCAAAAGCGCTTCTATCACTGCCAAAACGTTAAGATGATTGTAATCTTTATAATAATCGAATCGCGTGGAATCACCTTGAGCAAGCAGCACATAATCGGCCGCTTCTGCTAACCTGGAATTTACGTAACACGTTATTGCAATGATCTTCAGCCCTTTTTCTTTTGCCAATTCCACACCCTTAATAACATTCTTCGTAATACCTGATTTTGAAATTGCAATCAAAACGTCTTCCTTGCTTGCCAGATTAATGGTATTGATATAATAATCCGCAATACCACTTTGAGTTGCCTTAATTCCCACACGCCCTAGTAGGAAACCCATATGCTGAGCAAGCGTTCCTGTGTCACCTGCTGCAATAACATGTACCTCATTACAATCATTAATCAGTTCCACACACGACCGCATTACATTAATGTCGATTTTGTTTCCGATATTCAGCATGATATCCGCATACCTTGTAAAGATATTATTAACGACATTCAGCTGGCCATCATTTGCTTTTTCACCTTCTCCTATTGCTCCCATTTCACGGGCAAGCATAGTCCGAAAGTGCCAATAACCATCATATCCAGCGTGCCTGCACATTCGTACAATGGTCGCTTCACTGACCCCGCTATTATTTGCCAGCTCTTTTACGGTATATTCAATGACCTGGTTTGGATATCGTAAGACATAATCCGCCACTTTGCATTCGGTAGGTGAGAACGTATTATAATATTTTTGTATACCGTCTATAACATCACTTTTAGTCATATTATTATTTACCTTTAATATTTTTGATTATTTATCTCTCTGTATTATAATTATAGCGTTAGTATACAGTGAATTCAATTGATTTTATGATTGTGTCACCAAGACTTTTGTTTATTATCCATGCACTTAGAACTTGCACAATGTTTTCAGGCGGTTTTCCACATACGGCTGTAAGCGGGACTGTACAAACTCCGGCATAGTAATAATCTTTACCGGATCTGGATTGTTAGCGTTCTTGGCAGTAAACTCCGCCACTGCGTCATAGTATTTTCCAAGATATTCGGTGCCGAGATTAAACTTCCGGATACCTTTTGAAAATGCGATTTTCAACTGATCGTCCGGAATTCCACTGCCACCGTGAAGTACCAGGGGAACATTAACCGCCGCTTTAATTTCTTCCAGCCGCACGATATCCAAATGAGGGGTATCCTTGTATACGCCATGAGCATTACCGATAGAGATAGCTAAAGAATCTACACCCGCTTCCCGACAAAACTTTTTGGCCGCGTCTGCTTTGGTGTATAAATCTTCTTTGTTATTATCCGCATTGGCTGCCATCCCCACATGCCCAATCTCGCCTTCCACAATGGCGCCTAATTCATGCGCTTTTTCAACAACCTTTTTGGTAACGGCAATATTGGTATCCAAATCGTTCATAGAACCATCCATCATAACCGATCCAAAACCTTTTCCCACCGCGTTGATAATGGCTTCATAGGTAAAATCATGATCCAGGTGAAGTCCGATCGGGACTTTAACTTCGGATGCGAGTTCCTTAACCATTGCCGCATAACCGCTAAAATTACATGTTTTTTGTACTGTGACATGTTCAGGGTACAGCATTACCACGGCCGGCGTTTTGGTTGCTTCTGCAGCACACACTACAGTTTTAGCCATCGTATAATCCATACAAATAAATGCAATGACCGCTGTATTGCTGCCCTCTGCCATTTTTAAGATATTGTTGACCTTTTCGTACATAATGAATTAGCCTCCTGCTTCTTATTTTGTTCATCTACCTGCGTCGGTCTATCAAAAGTTCCGGTAAAAGGCCGCCCGCAAAAAAGTCTCCCAGACCTACAACGGTTGGATTCTTGACAAATTGCAGATCTTTACTTGGCCGGCAACAGATCGAACGTCCCCCTTTTTGTTCAATCGAGGTACAAAACTCTATGCTTTTTCCCTTGGCCGGAAGTTCTTTGACTTTCTGATATTCCTTCTGACCAAAATCATCTCCAAACCAAAAACGGGTCGAGGCCATTGTAATTCCGCCTTCCAGAGCATTCCTCAGCCAAGCGGAATCCCGTCCGTAGGCAAGCGCCCAAGATGCGGAGTGAACCAGCAAAAGTGGAATTCCGACCTTTTTATATACCGATTCCACTGATTTAAGGACCTCATCAGGATTCAAGATATCAATTTTATAACCGATATAGTCCTGAAGTTCATCTTCATTCATACTAAGTACATCTACTACCTCCCGAAGCGCTTGATGAGCATAGTATCGAAAATCTTTATTGATATAACAGCCGTCTTCCATTACAACCAACGCATTCTCCGGAAGTGTCTTGAGCAAATTGTTCGTCCTAATCATGCGGTCTGTCAGAATATCAAAATCCAAAATCTCGCTGAAACAGGAGAGTAAAAACACCTCCGTTTCTGCTATCATCGGTGAAAAGTCCTGGGATATCTGCATATTCATACTATCAATGTCTCTGGAAAACAAAATCCTGTTTTCCCGCGGAGTTGTAAAGTCAATGTCGTTTGCCTTGATACATACTCTGGCCTGATATTGCAAATCAACATGAGGATAAACTTCTTCCCGGCCTTCACCCACGCTGGAAAAATAGTGGATCTCTTTGGGCAGGAGTTTTTTAATATAGCGATTAAAACAACACATCTGTATGGCGCTCTCATACCCTATTTTACTCATTGCAATCGCGGCCCGTGTTGCGGTTCCGCCTATCGTAATGCTGTACTGAAAGCGATTGGCGAAATCCAAACATATCTGGGGATTTTCCGGGACCAATTCTACTCCGGTCCCTTCTTTCATATGTCTCAGGCATATCAAAAGTAAAGCCCGTTCCGAGTCAATAACCTCATCCGTTTCACCCGGACTGTTCAACTCATGGTTTTGGATATGATACTCGGTGATCATATTTTCAATCGTCAGCTTGTTCCAGACCAGTTCAAAATCAACGCAGGTATGAAATCCTAAGGCTATTTTTTCTCCCATTGCTTCTTCTCCACAATTCACTACCGATACAAGCTTGCCTTGCCATCAGCCGTGAACAATTTAATCTTTTCGATCGCCGCTTTCTTCAGCACTTCAATGCATGGAGGATAAATTTGGTTGGGTTCACGAATCGCTTCGTCCTGCAGCACCTCTCTGCATTTGCGGTAGAACGGGTCCTTAATATCGCTGGAAATATTGATCTTATTGATGCCGTGTTCCACCGATTTGATAATCTCCGTATCTTTGTTGGAAGAGCCGCCGTGAAGGACCAGCGGAACGTTTACCGACTTTTTGAGCTTATCTAAAATATCAATTCGAAGCTCCGGTTTCTTATCCTTTGGATAGATTCCGTGGGACGTCCCGATTGCAACCGCCAGAGCGTCGATTCCCGTCCGATTGACAAAATCCTTCGCCTGCTCCGGATCCGTGTAAAGAATCTGGTCCGGGGGTGTTGTCTCCTTTGAATCAGTAACTCCTATAGTTCCCAGTTCACCTTCCACGGAAATGTTGACGGCATGAGCGGCCTCGCACACTTTTTGGCAAATTGCCACATTTTCTTCATAAGCTTGTCTGGAAGCATCGATCATGACGGAAGTATAGCCGCACTGAATTGCTTCCAGCACCTGTTCAAAAGACGCACCGTGATCCAAATGGATGCAAACCGGAACGGAAGCATGGTTTGCTTCCTCGATAACCGCTTTGATAAAGGACGGCTTGACAAAATGAAGTTCATCGGGATGAATCGCAATGATCACCGGGGAATGCATCTCTTCGGATGCCTCCATGACCCCGGTCAAGATCATATTGGATGAGGTGTTAAATGCCGGGATCGCAAAGTTGTTTCCTTTTGCCACTGCCAAGATTTCTTTGAGGTTCATTAACATAAGCCATTTTCTCCTTTTCTTATCTGATGAAATATTATCCCTTTATTGCCCCGGAAGACATCCCTGCAATAAAATACCGCTGGAAAAACACAAACAGGATTAATACAGGCAAAGAACCGAGAAAACTCATCGCCATCATCTGACTCCAGTCATACGCATGCTGACCCATGAGAAGGTTGATTCCGATTGGAACCGTACGCATATTATCCGTCTTGGTCAGTGTAAGCGCAAACAGGTACTCATTCCAAGCCTGCATGAACGTATACATTCCAACCGAAATCAATCCGGGAACGGAAATGGGAACCAAAATTTTCCAAAGAACTGTCGACCTGGAACCACCGTCAATCATCACAGCTTCATCCAAATTGACTGAAAGCATATTAAAATATCCTGTAATCATCAGAATGCAATAAGGAAGCGTAAATACCAAATACGTAAATATCAATGCAAAATAGGTATTGAACATCATCAGTGTTACAATCAGGATCATATACGGTATTAACAGCACGATTGGCGGAATAGCCTGCACACTTACGATTAAAGTACTGATCAAGCCTTTCAGAGGAAAATCGAACCGGCTGAATGCATACGATGCCATAATTCCGATTACCAGTGTCAACACAACCACTACCATGGACACAAAATAGCTGTTCAGAAAGAATCTCACTTTCGTAGGATCGGTCACGATTGCGACGTAAGAATTGAAACTGAATGACGGATCATAGAATGTAGGCGGCCAAGCAAATATCTGGGTGTTTGATTTTAAGGAGGAAAGTAGCATCCAAACAACCGGAAATCCCGCGAACAGGCCTCCTAATACTAGTAAAATGCTGGCCAGCACTTTCCCCGATCTCTTATAACTCCCTACCATATCTATTCACTCGCTTTCTTTTGTTGCTTCACATAGAAAACAGCCACAAAGATGCAAAACACCAGTGCAATGACGGCTGACGTGGATGCAAGCGCATACTGATTACTATTGAAGGCAAGTTTATAAATATAGATACTTAATGTCTGCGTAGAATTTACAGGTCCTCCACCGGTTAACATCCATATAACTGCAAATGATTGAATCGTCCATATAAAATCCAGCATTGTTATACTAGTCAACAGGGGCCTCAGTTGCGGGAGCGTAATGTGCAGGAAGGACTTCAGCGAATTGGCTCCATCGATTGCACAACTTTCATATAATTCCCCTGAGATTCCCTGCAATCCTGCGAGTATGCTGATCATATAGAACGGATATCCGCACCAAATATTAATAAAGGTAATTGTAGTCAATGCCGTCGATGTTGAGCTTAACCATTCGGAATCTTTGGTAGCCAGATTAAGAAACGACAGCAGATAATCCACAATGCCCTGGGGTTGCAGCATTAATTTCCACAAAATTGCAATGACCGACGCTGTGAATACCCATGGAAGTACATAAATAATTCTGGCAACGGTTTTGGTTCGAGTCGTAAAATACTTGGTATTCAGAAGAAGCGCAAAGCACATTCCCAGTACAATATGTGCGATCACGCTGATAACCACAAAAAATACCGTATTTTTAATGGCATTCCCAAATTCGCTACCTGTCAAAATTTCCACATAGTTTGCCAGCCCGACAAAAGTCGGGTGCTTTATCATAATCGCATTGTCCAAAAAAGAATATTTCACGACCATGCAAATCGGGATCACCAGTAAAACGATGAGTACTATTAATGTTGGAGAAAGAAATAAGTAGGGTGTAGCTTTGTTTGCTGTCTTTGATCTGCTTTCTTTATTTCTCAATTTTTTTCACTTCCTCCAATACTTATGATCGATAAATATTTGCAGAAAAACGGAGTCACGGGGAAATCAGGACTCCGTTTTCTGAAATCTACAGCCGCGTATCATCCACGCGGATCATGCTATTTTTTCTTACTATAAACAGAAGTGATATCTTGCTGCACATTGCCAAAAAATTTATCCACATCTACTTTGCCGTCCATATACGGAATCAATTCATTGATATAATCCGTCATGATAGCATTGGCTTCTTTCATGCCCGTGAACTCATTAATCGGGTATCCCGCTTTATACATATCATAGATGTTCCGGAATACCGGATCAGCCTTGCTGTAATCCGGCTGTGCAAGACTGCTTCCCGGGAATGCAGACTGGGTAACTGCCAGATTTGCATCAATCGAGCCGTCTTTCCCACTAAATCCGCTCAATAGGTATTCTACGAATTTCATTGCTTCCGCTTTATGTTTGCTGTTTTCGGTAACTCCCAATGCCCAGCTTGCTACGCACATTCCGCTCTTGCCGGTATAGCCGTCTTTTACTGGAATCGGCACTGCACCAATGTTTAAATTTGGAGATTCTTTTCTGAACGAATTCAGTATCGCTGCAGAACTAATTATGAATGCGATGTTACCGCTGCTGAACTTGGATGACATATCCGCCTCTGTAAGAGCGCTCATGCCCGGATAAATGTATCCTTTGGTGTAGAGTCCCTTCATATAGGCGGCAAATGTTTTCAAATCAGCATTATTGGACAGATTATATTCGCCGCTATCGGTCTTCATTTTGATTCCGGAAGCCCAAGCAAATCCCATATATGTGTTCTGGATACCCGATGGTGAAGATGTATCAAGATTCAATGCGAATGGGTAGGCGCCGGTTGCTTTGATCTGCTTGCAGCATTCCTCAAATTCCGTCCATGTCCTCGGTATCTTCGTGACTCCCGCCTTTTTCAGAATGTCCTTATTAACGAACATCGGATATGCATAGTTCACGATTGGAATAGCGTAAGTCTTGTTATTGACCTGCCACTGGGTTTTCGGAATGTTCCGATTAAAGCCATCTTTTTTCATTAATGCAGTCATATCCGTCAAAAGGCCCTGATCTGCAAAATCATATACCCAGCTGCTGTCTACGCTTACAATATCCGCAACCGTACCGGTGGTTGCTCCGGAGACAATCTGCGTCTTNGTGTCGGAAAAAGGAGCGCTCAACAAGTTGATCTTAACACCAGTCTTTTTATAGTACGTGTCTGCAATGTTTTGAACATAACCTTTGGGGCACTCGACAGCCCACCATTGCTGCCATTCCAATGTTACATTTTTGGTCTTTGCAAAGCTTGAGATGTTAAGACTTAGTACCATTGTTCCTGCCAGGACTCCCAACAACAATTTTTTTAACAACGCACAGTTTTTCATAACTACCTCTCCTTCTTATACATTCAGCCTTTTTCTATGCTGAATTTTATATTTATAATATATCTTTTGTGAAATAAAATGTCAATATACTTGTGAAATTAAATTTTATTTCTTTTGTTTGCCGTAACTTTCTTACAAAAAATTATTAAAACCTCAGTTTCCGCTATTTCATGCCTTATTTCATTGCGCTGCCAATTTCTTGCCAAAATTGCTGCTACGGGATTCTCAAAGAAAACCGCACATAAAATCATTTACCTGAACATAAACATTCGCTAGCCAGTGGAAAAACAAATTTTGAGTAAGTTTCCAACCATACCGAAATATACTTTTATTTGACTGTTTCCAACGGAGTTGAGAGTTTATTACTATCCGGAATTTTAACTTCATCAGAATCCGCTTCATTCATTTACGGCGCCTGTTTTGGCTCTATTGCACCCAAATCGGGCCTAAAATCAAAAGGAATCCCCGGCTGTTTAGGGATTCCCAATTTAACTTCAATCGTTTAATTTTTCTTTCAAACGATGGTTCACACGACAATATTTTTAAATGAACTGTTGGTCCACTTATCCAAGAACTCCAGTTGTTCCGGTGTATGAAACCAGTGTTCGCCATTTTCCATGACAGTCAGGCTGCACCCGAAATGTTTTGCAAAGTTCTCCACCATGCCATATTCCGTAAGGTTGTCTTTTGCCCCATATAAAATTTCTGCCAACAATGTGCCAAGGGTCAAATGTATTTTGCTCCTCTTTGCGTTCTCCATGCCCTGACAGATCAAGACTCAAAACCTGCCAACCATAACAATCGGCAATTTTAGCGAAAGATTCTGCTTCTTCTTTGCAACCTCCCTGCCCGTGAATAAATAGATATAGATTCCCAGAGGGTTCTCCCCAGACAATTGACGGAATTCCCTGGATTTGAAAATGTTCCTTTTTCATGAATATGTCTCCCTCTATAATCTCCTTATTAATTTTGCTTATAAAACTACACTAATTTTATGTCCATTATGTGTCTATTGTGTGACTAAATAATTAAAAGCCCCACCAACTAATTAAATCAGGCAGTGGGGCTTTGTTTTATGATAGAACTATTCAATACTATTTAAAAACTTCCTTCTATCCCTATATCCCTACCAACAATTTTGAGGATTCATTCCAACATAAACACTTGGCTTAATCTGGGTTGTGCTCCGGTATCCGGATCTTTCTCAATAATTAAAATATCCTTCATATACTCACTCCACTTCATAATAACTGGACTTTCAGTCTGAACTCGCGAGGCATATTCGATTCCGTATTCACATTCATAATAACCAAACAGCTCGTCACCGACATTCCAAATCGAATAGTTATAAATGCCGGCCTCTTTTAATACTTCAACCATCTCCGGCCAAATTTCTGCATGCCGCTTTCTATACTCATCCAAACTTCCTCTTACTATCAATGCTTTCCAGGCATAACGCTCCATTTTAGGCCTCCTATCAGAAAATGAACATTATAAACTGTGATATTGGCTATAAGCACCCATATGGTTGTTATCCAACTTCAATACTTGTTTAAATTCTTCTTTGGCTTTATCAATCTCTCCCAAGCCAAGATATCCTAACGCCATCAAATAGTGGCAATGGACTAAATTTTTTCGATCCAGGTCCTCGTCAAAAATCAAAAAATCCGGTAAAGAAACTGCAAAATAATCAATGGTAATATGTGCAGACAAATGTTCTTCACCATAGCGAATCAACTTAGTAAATTTCTCCCCGGCTTGTTCCGACCGACCCAATTTCATCAAAGCCAATCCTTGATAAAAGATCATCTCTGGTGGTTGATCATTATAAAACATTGCACTGGTCGGTTCATCCAATCCAATGGAGGCTTTAGAAAAATATTCTTCAGCCTTCTCCATATCTCCGAGGCCCTGATAGGCGCAGCCAAAATAATAATTTAAATGATTTTCCTGCACCCCGAAAAGCTTACCTTCCCCTAGATTAAGTGGATAGGTTTTGGCTTCTTTAAATGTCGCAACTGCAGCATGATAGTTCTTTTGAGCAAGGTATTTCTTCCCGATTTCAAGGTTAGCGTAAACGTATTGAGTGGTAATTTTCCCTTCGCCGCCTTCCCAGGGATGAAATTTCCTTTTTAAAGTAAGGGCTTTTGCCTTTTCATACTGACCTGTCATATTTAGAAGGGTGATATATTCAACATACAAATCATCTCTTATTTCAACCAAATTTAAATATTTTTCAAAGCTTTGCAGCCTTTCTCCCGGAGCAACATTAATCTTCTTATATAATTGATCCAATTCTAAAAACACTCTCGCATCATTCTGATTCAATTGAAAGGCCCTTTCTAATGCCTCTTTCGCTTTCCGTGGTTCTTTCAATTGATTGTAATAAGCCAATGCAAGATTTCGGTGAACCGTAGGATAATGACTATCCAATTGTTTTGATTTTTCCCAGCATTCTATGGCCTCAGAGTATTGCTTCCTATCATACCAAAGATTTCCCAGATAATAAAATGCTTTGGCATCTCCGGGATTGATTTTTTGTGCACTTGTTAACACTAAGATATCCTGCAATTTATTGGGAAAGCAATAATCCGGTTTGGCCGCCGCCCCCCTGCGATAAAAATCCAATGCTTGATTTTGATGGCCTAGCTTTTCCAGATACCATCCCATATAATAATAAACCATTGGGTTCATATCCTGATTAGCCTTCTGGTCTACAATTAAGTTTTGGAGCACATCGACTGCTTCGGCAAACATTCCGGCGTCGGCGTAGTCAAAGGAAAGTTCTAGGTAATTATTGACGTTATCCCGCATCAATCTTTGCAACTCACGAAAGGCCCGGTCTACTTTTACTGTCTCTCCAGTTGCTTTATAGATCAGAAAAAGCTCATTCCTCGCTCCAAAATCAAGAATATCGAAGTTGACCGTTTCCAAAGCAAACTGTTTGGCTCTGTCGAATGATTTAATTTTCCTGTATAAAGCAGTTTTCAAATTTCTTGCCGTATAATTGCGATAGTTCCTGGCAAGCGATTTTTCGATATGTTCCAGGGCCGAATAATACTGTCCTTTACTAGATGCTATTTTGGCAAGGTTGAAATATCCGCAGTCCTGCATAGCCCCATTCCAGCTAGCCTTATAGAATGCTTCATAAGCCTCATCCATTCTACCTTGCATCTTTAATGAAAGGCCCAGATTGTAATAGGGTTCTCCATCATAAGGGTTGGTGTTATGCCGGGAAGCGGTTTTTATAGCCTGGCGAAAATAAATCTCACTCTTTTGAAACTGCCCCCTTCGGAATAGTAAGGAGCCATACGCATTATTAATCCGGATATCCCCGGGATCACGCCGTAAACCCTCCAGATAGTAGGTTTCAGGTTCATAGGTTGCATGCCGGTATTGTTCCAAATGCAAGCCTGCAAGATATAGCGCTTCAGCATTGGTTAGTTCCTGTGGCGCAAGTATCGCTTTGGCTGGTTGCGGAATCGGCTCATCCCTATTTTCAACCGGAGTATAGGCAATCAGAACTCTACCGCTGTTATCTTTTACCGTCAGATTCAGATCAGTCTCCTGATCATCCTTGGATAGCCGCACTTCAGCTGTGAATACATTTTCCGGAGATATTTCCCGAATCTCTTTAATGTAAATACTCTTTTTCCCTTTTAGTTCAATCTGGGCATTTTTAAAGACAGCCGTAGCATAAACCATCACCTGTACATTTCCGCCGCTTACTTCCAAATTAACAGCAGCGTCAACCGTCGCGTTTTTTACCATCCCGATATTTTTATAGGGCATGAAGTATTGCGTAAAACTTTTTTCTTCATAAGGGTTAAGCCAGGTAAAATCCGGTTGATTATCGGTAAATACCCCGGTCATCAATTCAATATAAGGGCCATCCTCATCGGTGAGATTTCTATCCCAGGCCTGCCCGAAATCTCCGCAGCCCCAAGTCCATTGCTTTTTACCCGGAGATACCTGATGATCAGCCACATGTAAAAGACCCGCTTTCTTTCCGTGATCATACCCGCCGACAAAATCGAAATCAGAATGGTAAGCCATATAGGAAGTAGGAACTGGAATATTCTTATACCGAGAGATATCAACTCCGGCAGAGTAATCCACTTTATAGTATGTACCTGTAGCAATGGGGAATTTAGAAACATCCCTTTTCCCATGGTCAAATACGGCATGAACGTCAGGGGGAAATACGGATTGAGTATCATCATTCACGGCGACAGCCGGATTGGCCCACCACAGAAATGTTTGCGGCTCTGAGGTCCTGTTATACAACTGAGCCTTGATTTCCAGATAGGCTCTCCCGGGATAAAGGGTAAAACCAGCCATTCCTTTGGTCCCAAACATTTGATCAATTTCGCTCACCCATACGGTTTTACTGCCGTCTGCGTTTTCTTTTAAGGTATAATCCACGGGAGAATAGGTGCTCGGTCGATGATGCTGAGGCCAATTAAACTCAATGCCCCCTGAAATCCAGGGGCCGGCCAGACCTACCAGGGCCGGCTTGATCACTTGGTTATAATAAACAAAATCATAATGGTTTGTTTTATCGAGCGCCCTTTGGATCCGCCCTCCAAGTTCAGGCAGAATCATAATTTGAAGATATTCATTTTCCAGGAAAACGGCCCGGTAGCTTTTTTCCACTTTCTCATCCATAATCCGGTCGATTACCGGAAAAGGATATACTTTTCCGGAACTTCCCTGGTATACTCTCTTTTCCAAAAACATCGGGTTTTTATCCGGTTCTCCCACCGGATAGGTCGGAATCACCACATTCTGTTCCCACATCTTTACATCCATAATTTGATCGCCCATCCATTAACACCCCATTTAATCGATTTGATTCTGATCCTGTACGCTTAAAATAAATATTTCATCTCATTATTGAAAATTAGCCCAAATATTGGCCGGTAATTCTTTTTCAGGTGCAAAGCCACTGTTATTCATATAAGTAATCAAGCTGTACAGCAATTGCCGGGCTACGAAGTTTTTATCCGCCTTTTTTGTAAGCGGCACGGTGCAAACCAGTAATGTTCCCTGCCCCTTTTTCGCCTCAAACAAGATCCCTTCTTTATTATTGCGGAGCGGGTGGTCAATAACTTGGACAATCGGCCGGAAATCAATAGGCGTGTCGTTGAGCACTGCTGCTTTGGCATCATGCAGCAAATCCCACCACTGCCAGTTTGTATGATAATCGGTAGGAAAATCAGCCAATGCCGGATGATGGGGATCACAAAATATACCCATACTCTTTTTCTGGTTTTTGAAAAGTTGCGTATTCCAAAACACCGTGGTAAAACCGATTGCTTCCATTTCTTGGTCCGTTTCAGGCAACAACAGTATTTTCCCGCCTTTAGCCAAATGCGCTTCGGCTTCTTGATCCAACCGGCCGCTTATTTTAATCTCCGGAGGAATATCCACTTGCAAATTATCGGGATATACCCAAAACTCATTGCAATTCGATATTTTAAGGCTCTCAAGTCCCAATTCCAAAATCAATTTCTCTGCTTTTAGGATCGGAGATAAAGCAACCGATATGTTCCCGGCAATTGTTAACTGTCCTCGTGGAGCAACAATTTTTGGTAATTTCCCATGATTCAACGGATGCCGGTTGGAATCCAAAATCCGCCAAACTATTGTTTCATCGGTTAGCGTTCGATTGCCATAATTAGCAATGCTGATTTCCGCCAGTAGGGTTTCCCGATTCGACCAAACCCGTTGCTGCATACGCACCAGTATAACGACAGGCCCGCAGAAGTTTCGGAACTCCTCCGCGCCAATCAACCCTTTGGAATCCCAAAAAGCATCCAACATACCAATGGTCGAACTGCCTTGTCCGTGATAGTCGTGGATATCCAGTAATTGAAAGCCTCCATAATTGGGAGTTCGCAGAGAGCGTTCAATTTCTTCACGATATAAAAGCGCTGCCAATTTTCCAGATGCGTTGACAAAATCCTTCGCTTGCTCCCCCATATCCTTTGACTCCAGCGACTCTTTAAAAAACTGAAAATTGACGGGTTTCAATACCCCAGTATACTTCTTCATTTCTTCGAAATTCGGATATACCATCCATTGACCGACTTCATGGGAAAGAATCGGCATGTCGATACCCTCTTGCTGTTGCCTGTAATCGCTCATTGTTTCCGGTCGTTCAACATTAAAACGGTTTTCACAACGTCTGTCCGAACGCACATTGTCTATCAAAGCAGCATGCGCTACATAATATTGATCTCCCGGATAAGGCCGAATTTCTACAGAAGGATCAACCGAATTATTGGAACAAGAAGTATATAAATGACGCCCATCCTTCTGCTTACCATGTTCAACCATACCGGCTAAAAAGTCATAATCGCCCTTCAGTTCATTGCCCATACACATCAGGACAAAAGATGGGTGATTTCCGTATTCATCCAAAATTCGTTCCAGTTCTTCTTGAAAAAATTGCTCTCTTTCAGGATCAGAACCCAGTGGAGGAACGCAGTCATGCGGTGAAAAAATTACTTCGGATGGATTATTGGTTAAGGGAAAAAAGGGCAATTCCACCTGAAGAAAAATTCCAAGTTCATCGGCAGCGATAAAAGCAGCCTCCGGCGGGCACCACGAATGATACCTAAAATGATTTAACCCATAATCCTTGCCAATTCGGTAAATCCGTCTCCAAGACTCGATGTCCATCGCCGGATAACCCGTTATTGGAAAACTTCCGCAATCCAAAGTTCCCCGAAAAAACACCGGCAGTCCGTTCAATAAAAATCGGCTACCTTCAATATCAAAATTACGCATTCCAAAAGCAACTGTTTTTTCATCTTCATGGCACCCCTGCTCCGAATTTGCATGAAGTTTAACTTGAATTTGGTACATGTTAGGATTGAATTCATCCCATAGCCAGCTTTCATCCTCCATGGGAATCTCGAATTCAATAGGTTCCATTTCATTGAATAACTTGTAATGAATACTCTGAGTGAGCGCTGGAGCTTCTTTCCCGACAGCCCATACTCTAGCTGATAAGCAAATTTCTTCTATAGATCCCAGGGTGTTGCCGATTTTCACCGCAACTCGCGCTTTCTTCGCAGTTGGAAACGGATAAACCTGGATATCCTGTAAAAAGACCTCTTCTTGAACCCTTAATTCAATTCTGCCGATTATCCCATTCCAAATGGTCTGCATATCATCGGAATAACTATGCCCCCAAGTTCCAATCCGATATTTCTCCGTATTATCCACGCAAATCGTAATCCGGCACCTGCCCGGAGTAACGAAACGGTTCAAGTCGTACTCATGGGGCGTTGATAGGCTGTCCCGTCTGCCCACAAACTGATCGTTAATCCATACTCGGGTTTCCCATAGACACCGTTCCAGGAAAAGTGTAATATATTTCGCATTCCAGTCCTTGGAAATCTCTACATCGCGCTGATACCAGGCTAAACCGATATAACGATATTGCCGATTCAATCTCAACATATCCGGAATATTTACTTTATCACCATATCCATTCTCCTCGACCGAACCCGGCAAAACAATCTCCCCATCCAAAGCTCTATGAAACCACTGATTTTTCTCTCCGATATTTTGGGGGTCCAACGCAAAATGCCATTTCCCCGCCAAGGAGATGGTGAAACCTGAATCAACCATTTTTACCTCCTTCAGTGATTGGATCATACTCTGTAGTTTTGATTTCCAACCAGCTTCTTTATCAGAAACTGACTTTATTAATATAATTTTATAATCTTGCGTCCACTTTGTTTCTATTATATAATCGATTTAAACAGTTATCATTACAAATACTTGCTTATCAATTTATAAATCTTGCTATTTTTAAATGGAGTTGATTCGAATGCAAGCCGATGAAAAAGGAGTATTGAAAAGCTCGGATATCTATTTCAGCACTCCGAGTAATATCGCAAAAAATATCTTTTTTTATCTGCTTTGCGCCGGTGAATTTCATTGTACAGAAGGCTACCAGATAAAACGGAACGATTATAACAGTTTCCTGATGATGTTGATTCAAAAGGGCCAGGGGAATGTTTATTATAACGACCGGCTTTATATAGCCGGGGAAAAAAATCTGGTCTTGCTGAACTGTCATTTTCCGCATGAATATGATACCCGCCACAGCTGGGAAACTCAGTGGATTCACTTTGACGGAAACAAAAGTGCCGATTTTTTCAACCTTATTTACAACCGCTCCGGCTGCATCATCCCTTTAAAACCTTCTTCCATTATTCCCGGTTATTTTAAAGAGATTTTAAATAGCTTTCGATCCGGCCGGGAATTACCGGAGCCTTTACTATCTTCTTATATCCACAGTATGCTTTCGGAGCTTTTACTTTTTCCCATCGACAAGTCTCCTATGATACCAAGTACCCCCTCACCGATTCAAATCGCCGTTCAATTTATTGAAACACACTATAAGCAAAAATTAACTTTAGAAATACTGGCATCACAAGTTAACCTAAGTGTTTACCATTTTGCACGGCGATTTAAAAAAGAAATAGGGTACGCACCATACGAATATCTTCTCAAGATGCGGATCGGGCAGGCAAAAATATTGCTTAAAAAAACCGTAATGCCAATCAAAGAAGTGGCCTACGAATCGGGATTCTCCAATGAGTCAAGTTTCGTTTTCTATTTTCACAAAAATGTCGGCATTACTCCTGCTCAGTTTAGAAATACGCCCTTTTAGAAAAATTCGCACTATTGAAAGCCTGCATTCTGGAACTTTCGGTAAAATACCGACCGGTTTTAAAAATTGGCGTGGTTGCGGTAAATCCATAATCATTATCAAAATGCAGGAACGCATTCAAAATCATCGAAAAAGATCTACGTTTCAAAATTAACTTCATTACTTTTTGTTGAAAGCTAGTAAAACATTCTCTAAATAACTACTCCATGGTTGTGAACGTTTTACTTAAGTAGAGCGTATCTATCCCATTTCTGATTACCGTTTATTTACGATACGCTCTACTAGTTAAGCAATCCGGATAAGTCTTGAATGGAGTGAGGTAAAATGAATCCGTTCAATGTAATGCTCGTTGACGACGAAATCTTAGTCATTCAGCATCTAAAAAGATTGATATCTTGGCTGATTTTGGTTTACAAATTATTGCCGAATCGACTAGCGCCGTGAAAGCTCTGGAATTGTTCAAAGAAAATCGTCCGGATATCATTATTGTTGATATTTGCATGCCGGCCATGAATGGATTGGAATTTATTAAACATATACAGTCAATGGGTTATCCCGTTAAAATATTACTGCTCACATCCTATCGGGATTTTGAATACGCCAAACAAGCTGTAGAACTAGGAGTCTCCGGTTATTTATTAAAACATGAGCTCCATGGCGACAAACTTCTTAACGAATTGGAGAAACTCAAAAATCAATTAAGCCAAGAAAAAAATAAAGAAAGTATTCTTCGGGGTCAGTTTATTAGAGATCTTTTAGAAAACAAACAACCTTCTACCGACCTAGTCAATCCATTATTCTTTTTAAATAAGCCCAGCGATAACTTTATTTTATTCTTACTTCAACAGGACATGTCGTTTCCGGTATGTGATGTTCAAATTAAAAAAGCTGTCTCCGAACTTGATATTATATTTAACACTCCATTACCTGAGGCATTTTATTTTTTTGTAGCGCTTCGGGTCAATTTCGGATTATGGCTAATATTGCTGGGAATCAAAGATTGTTGCAGCCATTATCAAATATGGGAGCATACCCATACAGCCGCCTCTGCGTTACAAACAAAATTCAAAGAACAACATGCAATGAGAACTATCACCGTTGCTGTATCGAGTCCCTTTAATGAAATTATTCAACTGGGCAAAGAATACCAACATTGCAAAAAAATACTTGATTTTTTATTCTTGAAGGGACGGGAAAAAATCTATCATTCCTCAGAATTCAATATTCCTAAAAACATTACTAGCCTTAATTGGAGGCCAGATTTGGAGCTGATTGCCCGATACCTGGAAGAAGACAACCCAGATAAAATTGATTTTGCTATCGATACATTGTTTACTCATTTTATCTCAGGGGGATATGATTTTGAGAAAATCCAATCTTTATGTCGTGATCTGGTAAATATTCTGAATAACTACCGAGTCAAACATCATTTGAATACGATTCAGGAGGGACTAAAAGAAGAAAAAACTACGACCGACAATTGGTATACGATTGATGGTATTCAGGAATGGTTTGCGGAAGAGTTTCATAAAGCGTTACTGGCGGCAACCCAATCCGAATTAGATGTATATTCGAAACGGGTCTATCAAATGGTAAGTTATATTCACAAACATTATTCCGATGACATTACCATCGATAGTTTGGGACAAAGATTTCTTATGAGCGGAGATCATTTACGGCATGTTTTTAAAAAAGAAACCGGACAAACGGTTCTTGATTATTTGACCCTGGTTCGAATTGACAAGGCCAAAAGACTTTTAGATAGCGGCAATTATAAAATATATGAAGTTGCTGAGATGGTCGGTTATAAAACCAGCCAATATTTTAGCCAAGTTTTTCGGAAAATTGTCGGCATCAATCCGATAGAATATTCGGTGGGCAAAACCAATGAAAATGAACATTAAAGCAAAAATATTCCTATGTGCTCTTACCGTAACTGCCGCTTCATTGATCATCAGCGGGCTGGTTGTTTATAATTATGTAATAGCAATTGTAAAAGAACAGGCTATCAGGGATAACTCCGCGAAAATAAGTCAAATCAACGAACAATTAAATCGAATGAGCGAACAGGCAAAAAAAGTCGCTGAATATATTCTGACCGATGATAAAGTCAATTCTCTAACACAAAAAATACCTAACCTCACTGAAGAACAAGATTATTTTAATCATCGGGATATCAACGGGACCCTACGAAGATTCATCGTACTCAATGAATTTATCTGTAATGCAATCATCATGAGAAATGATGGTGATATCTTTTGTAATAGTAATGGATATGAAGACTATTATAAGGAAAATTGATTATAAAGATGACTCCGCAAAAGTAACCGGACCTAAAAGCAGACAAGCATCAACAAGTTTATGGAAAATAACTTTTTCTGAGAATCTACGATTCAAACG